>Ga0209700_104529_pt1 | contig 24884 bp, 10 predicted proteins | sample SiratroredBW_FD_187528 | JGI IMG/M metagenome (GOLD analysis project Ga0209700, IMG submission 187528) | Root nodule microbial communities of legume samples collected from California, USA - Siratro red BW (SPAdes) (version 2) | ecosystem: Host-associated > Plants > Roots > Nodule | place: USA...
GTGTGACATCACAAGGGACACCTTGTTACAAATTAAGGAAAATGTTCAAGCCCTTCATTCTGCTCTTAGAAGGAGAAAGGGGGATTCAAGCACTGAAAGAGTTGTAGCCGAATATAATTCCTTCTCAAAGAAGATGAAGAAGAATGCCAAGAAGTTGATCACAAATTTAAAGCAGATGGAGAGTAAATTTGGTGTATCCCCACTCTTGGATCAAGACCAACAACTCTCTGCTTTGACTAGAGTGCTTAGGGAAGTCATTGTAATGAACTTGTCTATCTTCCAGTCCCTTCTAGCTTTCTTGGCCGTGCCTGCTCCAAAGTCAAAGGGAACCAAATGGTTATTGTTAGCAAAATTAATGCACAAGGGAGTAATAACATGTGAAGAGAACACAGAAAATTCCAATGAGTTACAGTGTGTGGAAGCATCTTTAAGCAGCCTTCTAAGGGAAGGTATCAATGTTGCAAGGATGGAAGCTGCACATGAAAGATTGGAAGCTTTGGAGAATAGCATTGAAAGCATAGAAAATGGTTTGGAGAGGTTATTTAGGGGCATGGTTAAAACAAGAGCCTGCCTTTTGAACATCATGACTCAATAGAGATTAGATAGTGTTCAGTCATGATTTTCTCTCCAAATTATATGGATCCCTTGAGGATTCAAAAATTTTGTCCTATCAATTTGTACATGTATACAACTGAATAGTTATACCATCAAATACAACAAAATGTTTATACTCCATATTTCGATATTTTTTTTTGCAGTCAGCTTTTTCCTAATTCGTTTACATTTGTGTTGTTTTTATGACTAAACATTATAATTTACTTGTTAGATAATACTATGTAAAAAAATATCATTAACATCATTTTATACCATTTCCAAAGGAAAAACATGTTAGACAAAATTGTATAAACATAAGTATAACTATAAGAAATTACAACACCTCTAAATCTAAATTTTAAAATAAAAGTATTTGTGAGTTTTCTCCCTTATATTTTGCTTTTTAACCATGAACATTTCCATCTTGCAGAATTAGCCTCAAGTAGTCCACAATACACTAATGACATATAACCAATACCATATAACATCTTTTTGTCTCCTGCTTGCCAGTTGCAAAGTTTGTTCTTAGGAAAAATGTTTCACATGATAATCATACGAAATAATGTTCCTACAACTGAGATAACACCTCAAGAATTAAGAAACAATGTTTCCTAAGAAAAAGCCGATGACAAAGTACACGGAAAGAAAAAAAGTAGAATCAAGTTGGATAAAGTGAGCAAGTATCCTTATCATTTAAAAATTCATGTTTATAGTAGTTTGTTCAAAAGCTACAAAACAGCCAAGCTCATATATCATACCTTGACAAGTAATTGAATGATTATCAGAACAATTTCAATGTCTAGATTTTCACTAACAATCCATTGGTGAAAGAAATATAATATAGATTATATTCTTGCCAAATTTAATCATTCGTTGAAATTATATGGACAAAATTTCCCCTCATCATAAGAAGCTCCTTCCTAGTCTACAATTTATTGTAGCTTCACGAGAAAATAAGCATATAAGACAAAAATTATTGGTCTAAGGTGAGAGAGAGTAGAACCAGTGAACTGCTGTGGGCTTTTGCATCTCACCAGAATATACCACAGCAGCTCAAGACAAAACATTGAAAGATAAGCATATAAGACAAAAATTATTGGTCTAAGGTGAGAGAGAGTAGAACCAGTGAACTGCTGTGGTCTTTTGCATCTCACCAGAATATACCACAGCAACTCAATACAAAACATTGAAAGAGATCCTATGACAATTTTGTACATTTTGTATTGAGTTGTTGATGAGTCAATTTTTAGAAAGATTGTTAGTGTATCAAATTCAAAGGAAACATGAGACATTTTTTATTTTTGGAAAAAATGTTCAAGGGTGCTGCTTGGGTTAAACATATGTGTTTTCAAACTCTGTGAGGTGAGTTGGAGGCCATGAGGCTGAAGGATTTGGAAAATGCATCTAGTTATATTACTCGTATGCAAATAATAGCCAATTAACTTAAAAGACAATGGAGAAACCCTAACGGATGCAAGGATTGTGAAAAAAAATATTGATGACTTTGAAAATGTTGTATGTGCAATAAAGGAGTAAAGAAATTTGGAAGAAATGACCATAGTTGATCTTGAGGGTTCTCTTGAAAAACATGAACAATGGAAGTAGAAGAAATTGAAACAAGAAGTCTTGGAGGAAGGGAGGACAATGTGATGTATGCGCAATACAACAGAGAAAGAAGATAGGATGTGGAAGTCATGATTACTGCAGTAGCAGAGACTGTGATAGTGGAAACAACAATGAAGAAAGAGGACAAGCGAACCAACAAAATCAGCATGGATGAGGTTGCATGGATGAGGTCACGATCATGGAAGGGGTGGCCGTTCAAATTGTCCACATGTTTAATGTTACAATTATAGAAAATATGGACACTATGCAAAAGATTGCTACATCAAGAAGAAATTAGAAGAAAATGCAAATTTAGTCGAGGAAGATGAAATAAAAGATCAAGGGATTCTCATGATGACCAATGGAGGTATAACTCTGAATAGTGACATGGTGTGGTATCTGGACATTGGTGCTAGCAATCATATATGTAGGGCAAAACATCTCTTTACTGATATAGAAGAGATAGAAGATGGATATGTTTCTTTTGGAGACTCAACTAAGTTTCCAGTCAAAGGCAGAGGAAAAATATATTTTTCCCAAAAGCATGGAAAAGAAGGTATTTGACTTGAAAAATAATATTCTTAGTATGGGACAATTATTGGAGAAAGGATGTTTGGTTTTCATGAAAGACTCGTGGAGATGACATGAAGAATTGGATGTTCAAATTCAATTTAAAGATAAAGACCCTTACTCTCATACGTGAAGGGAAAGCCCAAATGGTAGAGATGGAAGTTGCAAAGACTAAAACACAAGTTGTGTCTCATGTGATTGAAGACGCACTTTTCAATCTTCCAGTTGATAAAGAAAGTGATGTGGTTGCTTCAGAAGATGATATGCACCACCCGACATTGAATTCAATGCTTACTAATCTAGGGTGAAAGATAAATCTGAACCTGTTACTAGTTATCATAAAAGCATAGCCATTTAAGGAAGCTACTGGTAGATTTACACATATAGTGGATCTATCTGCTAGTGATATGTCTTCAAGAATCCCTCTTCAAGAAATAAGGGAGATATCCAAAGAGATAGAGGAGGCAGATGAAATTTTAATGCAGAGCCAAAACTTCATAAGCCCAACCAAAACTTGTCACTTAATGTTTATATTGGAGATTTGAGAATGGCTACTCGAATTAATAATAGTTCAACCTTATCTGTGGTTTGGTCAAATGATAAGCATTCATTACCTGCAAAAGAAAGAAGAGTACTTCAAGTAAAGATCTTTTTGATTTGTTGAGAGATGCATTTTTGTTCATTAGAAATTTGGATAGCCATTAATTACTACCTTTAATTATGTTTTTAATGTTAATTATAACACAACTGTTATGAATAGAGAGATAAATTTGAAAACACAATTATAAAAAAATAGAGAGAGTAATAGAGTACACAAATATCCATTAGAACAAAAGCCAAATATTCATATCCTCTGTTATGAATTACACTCCAACATATAGAAGTGTTATATTTTCTACTCTGTCTATTTTCCCTTAATATAGTTAGAGTAAGTTAAAGCATGTTTACATTAGAAAGTTGAAAGGATGGAATTAATATGCTTGCTTTAGATTTCCATAAAACTTATGTTAGATATCACTTGAAACTTGACATCTAAGCTAAGCTCAGATCCTAGGCTTCAACAATCATTTGCAATCACAGGAAACATAGCATCAAAGAAATAGAGAAAACAAACAAATAAGGGAGACTAGACCAAAACCCATGCCAAGAAATACAAAAGAACTCCCACTAACCAACTAAGCAAACCGAAACATAGGGGCTTGTACTTATAATGAAAGAAATCCAAATAAAGGCTAGGAAGCTATCATACCAACTATAAACCAACCTATTAGAGATATCAAGGGAAGCAAACTTATCAGCATAATGATTATCCTCTCTAAAAATGTAAGAATCTTTAAACTCAAAATTTATGAGATAATGGTTAAACTGATAAACCTTATAAATACTCTAGCATATGTGTATTATTTTTTGAGTAAGTAAATGAAAATAAGGGCAGTTTGGGTGAAAGATCTGCCTGATTTTTGTGTTAATCCTTGTTTCTGTATATGCTTTCATATTCAATGAGAATAAACATTACAGGTAAAAGTCTTCAAGCCCAGTTCAGCTAGGGAAATGTTCTCATTCTCTGTTTCTAATTTCTAATTTCTCTAATAGTTACAACATTCCCCCTTTTCACCTACTCTTGTTTTCAGTCAAATTATTTTCAAGTATAAGTCCTACAATACTGTCAATAATTCAAATTAATTCCACACAATTCATTAACAAACTGAAACTTAATAATTTGTGAGTGTATCAGACTCTGTTGGGAACTGTAGGATACTAGTACTTCATATGTACCCCAAGATTTCTAAAAGAAAATATAAAGGAATGAAACTATTTTGTTTAAAGCACAATGGAGTAATGAAAGTGTTGGTAAATCAACAAGGGAGACGTAAGGGCTGCAACCCACTCGTGCACACACCAGATAATCCTCATTTTGTTCTCGAAATCTGTAATCAAAATTATATACAACTCAATTTGCTGTCCAAACTGCAATCGAAATTACAAATAATTCATGTTGTCCAAGTGTGATATCCCTCAAGATACGGACCTCATCTACCAAAAGACTTTTATTACACCATTTTTGCAGTTTTAGCTTCTTATCCTTTGGACAAGCCAGGTAATGGATATCCTTGAAATAATTATCCAAAAAGAAAATTCAAAAAAAGAAAGTTGGGATAAAGCAGAAACATAAAATAGCATGTTTTGAGAAAGCTGTATTTTGAATGAAGAAAAATTCTTTCAGAATAATCTTTAGTATTAAGGCAAAAATAAAATAAAATCATACTTCATTTCCATGTTCATTGTTTTATCGCAGACGCATTTGGTTATCTTGGGGTATGAAAATGTTGAAGAACCTGCGTGGAAGAGACGGACAGGATGTGTTTTGATTCTACTTTGTTGTCTTCATGTGTATGGAGGATAATCAAAGAACAAAGGATTATACTTATTCTGCAAGAGGTCTACTGGTCTGGTATGTTTTTGTTTCTCCCCAACAATTAACATTAACATTGGGACCGTAGGATACTCCGTTCTTTGTATGTACCACAACTCCACAAGATTTCTCAACAAATGCAGATATAGCAATGATATTCTTCTTTTGTTTAAATGAAGGGTTACCAGCCATTCATGCACCCACAAAATAACCCATCATTTTGCTCTCCGAGTTCTAATCAATATCATATTATATATAACATATAACTCACGGTTGTCTATTTGTTGCATCCAACAAGATCTGCATATCATGGATCCAAGAGCCATTTATTACTTCATTATTTAGTTAATGTCTTTTGCAATGTGGCAGCAAAGGAAGCAAACTGGGTGATGAGTAATGAGGTTTTCTGATTGCCAACACTCGGAGGACATGCCACTTATGCAACACAAACCCATTTCAATACTATTTTGGCCTCTATTATATCACCAATAACAGTGCATAATGTTTGGCAGAGATGTGACAAACGCACCTAATGAGCAGGAAACACATGCTAGTACCACATGCTCACGTTCATCATAAGAGATTAGGTCTGCCACCTATTTTTTTTTTTACCAACAGGAATAAATCAAGACTCGCACCTATATATATATAGAGGTGAAGGGCTTGGTGATAGCAGAAAAACATTGAGCTTCTTCCTCTGTAAGAGAAAAGAATACAAAAAGAGTAACCATGGCAAACAAATTCCATGTTCGCTCAAATAGTTTCCCTACTGGATCTCATCCTAGCATCAATAGGGTGGAGGAAGAGTTGAGCAAACTCAAAACTTGGGAAGCAACTTCAACATCCACATCAAAGTCCATTGGCGCTGGCTTGTCCTTGCTTCAAGATTTGCATATTTGCTTGGAAGATCTTCTGAACATGGCATCAACCCAAAAATTGATTTCTAGCCATCAAGGTGAGAAATGCATAGAAGAGCTTCTGGATGGTTCAGTGAGAGTTTTGGATATGTGTGACATCACAAGGGATACCTTGTTACAAATTAAGGAAAACGTTCAAGCCCTTCATTCTGCTCTTAGAAGGAGAAAGGGGGATTCAAGCATTGAAAGAGTTGTAGTCGAATATAATTCCTTCTCAAAGAAGATGAAGAGGAATGCCAAGAAGTTGATCACAACTTTAAAGCAGATGGAGAGTAAATTTGGTGTATCCCCACTCTTGGATCAAGACCAACAACTCTCTACTTTGACTAGAGTGCTTAGGGAAGTCATTGTAATGAACTTGTCTGTCTTCCAGTCCCTGCTAGCTTTCTTGGCCGTGCCTGCTCCAAAGTTAAAGGGAACCAAATGGTTATTGCTAGCAAAATTAATGCACAAGGGAGTGATAACATGTGAAGACAACACAGAAAATTCGAACGAGTTACAGTGTGTAGAAGCATCTTTAAGCAGCCTTATAAGTGAAGGTAGCAATGATGCAAGGATGCAAGCCGCACATGAAAGATTGGAAGCTTTGGAGAAAGGCATTGAAACCATAGAAAATGGTTTGGAGAGGTTATTTAGGGGCATGGTTAAAACAAGAGCCTGTCTTTTGAACATCATGACTCAATAGAGATTAGAGAGTGTTCAGTCATGATATTCTCTCCAAATTTTAGGGATCCGTTGAGGATTCAAAAATTTTGACCCATCAATTTGTACATGTATACAACTCAATAGTTACACTGTCAAATACAACGAAATGTTTATACTCTATGATATATCTTGTTTGCAGTCAGCTTTTTCCTAATTCCTTTACATTTATCTTGATTTTATGACTCAACATTATAATTTACTAGTTAGATAATACGGGGTAAAAAATAACATTAACAATTTTATACCATTTCCAAAGAAAAAAAAAACATTTTAGGCAAAACTGTATAAACAGAAGAAATTATGACACCACTTTTAAATTAAAACTTAAACTTAAGACAAATGCATTTATGAGTCTTTTTCCTCTTGTTCAACTGCTTCATTTTTATTACTCAATGTAAGACTTATATTGACACTTAGATTTCAACTTCTTCATTTCTACTATTCAATGTGAGACTTAATTTGACATTTAGATTTCTAACCAGAGCATTGCCATCTTGCAGAATTAGGTTCAATTAGTCACAATACACTAATGACATATAACTAATACATGAAAACATATCTTTTTTTTCTCCTGCTTACTAGTTTTTCAAAATTTCTTTGTAGGAAAAATGTTACACATGATAATCATAGAAATAATGCTCGTAGAATTGAGCTAACACCTCAAGAATTAAGAAATAGTGTTCCTACAGAGAAAAAGCCGATGACGAAGTACATGGAAAGAATAAAAGCAGAATCCAGTAGCATAGAGTCAGTAAGTATCCTTATCATTTAAAAATTCATATTTATAGTGGTTGTTAAAAGGCTACAAAACAGCCAAGCTCATATCATACCTTGACGAGTAATTCAATGATTATCAGAACAATTTCAATGTCTAGATTTTCACTAACAACCTATTGGTGTGAGAAATATGATATAGATTATATTCTTGCCAAATTGAATCATTCATTGCAATTATATGGACAAAATTGCCCCTCTTCATAAGAAGCTCCTTGCTAGTTTACAATTTATTGTAGCTTCACAAGAAAATACACTAATAAGAAAAAAAAATATTGGTCTAAGGTGAGAGAGTAGAACAAATGAACTAGGTTTTTTACTCTCAGCAGAAAATTCCCTGGGATATTGAACAGTTCAAGACAAAACATTGAAAGAGACATGATCAAAAGATAATGCAACTTTGTACATGTTGTATCGAGATGTTGACGTGTCAATTTTTTAGAAGATTGTTGGTGCATCAACTTCAAAGGAAGTGTGGGCCATTTTTGGAAAAAGTGTTCATGGGTGTCGATAGAGTTAAACAGATGCGTCTTCAAATTCTACGAGGTGAGTTGGAGGCCATGAGGATGAAGTATTCGGAAGATGTACATAGTTACATTACTTATGTGATGAAAGACGGACTTTTCAATCTTCCAGTTGATGAAGAAAGTGATGTGGTTGCTTCAGAAGAGGATATGCATGACCCGACATTGAATTCAATGCTGAATAATCTAAGGTTGAAGGATGATGAATCTGTATCTGTGACCACAAAAGTAGAGCTAGTTAAGGATGCTACTAGTATGTCTACACATACTGTGGATCTATCTGCACCTATATGTCTTCAACATTCGTGTTGTAGCATCAGGAAACAAGGGAGAGATCCAAAGAGAACGTTTATTTAGGTGCAAGGGAGAGATAGATGAGGCTAACAAAATTTTAAGGCAAGCCAAAAATTTAGAAGACCAACCAGAGGACTTTTGGGAACCAAAACAAAGACTTTCCAAGGATAAAGAGTCTCTTCAGTCTCAATCACCTGAATTCTACAAAAGGCATGGAAATGTGAGAGTGACTACTGGAATTAATAATGTTTTAGCCTTATATGTGGTTGGTCAAATGATAGCAACAGTTCTATAACTTGAAGGAGATGATTGGAATGAAGGATTGGAAAGGTTTGAGTTGAAGGGAGGAATTTGCTAGCACTAAACTCAAAAACCATTAGTTTGTTAGGGGGTATGCATTTTTGTTCAATAGGAATTTAGATGGCTAATAATTACTATCTTTAATTATGTTCTTAATATAACATTGTTGTTATGACTAATGAGATGAGTTTAAAGAGTCTATTATAAAATTATATATTCTACTCCATATTTTATGAAAAAAATGGAGCAATAGAGCATAAAAATACACATCAAAACGAAAGTCTATTTTGCACTCTCTCCTCAAGAAGAAAATTAAAAATATTCATATCCTCTGTTATCAATTATGCTTGAACGAATAGGAGTGTTGTATTTTCTATTCTGTCTATTTCCCCTTAATATATAGTCTAAGGTAGAGTAAGTTAAAGCATGTTTATATTGGAAAGTTGAAAGAAGGATGGAATCAATAGGCTTGCTTCAGTTTTTTCGATAAAACTCATGTTAGATATCACTATGAAATCTTACATCTCAGCTAGACTGACACCCTAGATTTCAACAATCATTTGCCATCACATGGCACATAGCACTGAAGAAATAGAGAAAAGAAACAAACATGGGGACCAGACCAAAACCCGTGCCAAGAAGTACAAAAGAATTCCCAACAATCAACCAAGTAAACCGAAACATATAGAGTTTGTACCTATTATGAAAGAAATTTAAATAAAGGCTAGGAAACAACCTATCATACCAACTATAAACCAACCTATTAGAGATGCTAAGAGAAGCAAGTTTATAAGTACAACGATTATCCTTCCTAAAAATGTGAGAAACTTTAAAATAAAAATTAATGAGATAATGGTTGAACTGATAAACCTTATAAATAACTCTAGCATTTGTGTATAAGTTTTTGAGTAAGTAAATCAAAATAAGGGCAGTTTGGGTGAAAGATCTGCCTGATTTTTGTGTTAATCCTTTTTTCTGTCTATGCCTTCATATTCAATGAGAATAAACATTACAGGTAAAAGTCTTCAAAGCCCAGTTCACCTAGGGAAATGTTCTCATTCTCTGTTTCTAATGTCTGATCTCTCAAATAGTTACAACATTCCACCTTTTCACCTACTCTTGTTTTCAGAAAAATTATTTTGAAGTATAAGCTCTACAATACTGTCAATAATTCAAATTACTTCCACATAATTCATTAAAACAGAGAAACTTAATAATTTGTGAGTTAGATCAGACTCTGTTGGGAACAGTAGGATACTAGTACTTTATATGTACCCCAAGATTTCTAAAAGAAAATATAAAGGAATGAAACTATTTTGTTTAAAGCACAATGTAGTAATGAAAGAGTTCGTAAATCAACAAGGGAGACGTAAGGGCCTCGTGCTCACACCAGATAACCTTCCTGTTGTTCTCGAAATCTGTAATCAAAATTATATACAACTCAAATTGCTGTCCAAACTACAATCGAAATTACAAATAACTCAAAATGGTTGTCCAAGTTTGATATCCCTTGAGATACGGACCTCATCTACCAAAAGACTTTCATTACACCATTTTTGCAGTTTTAGCTTCTTATCCTTTGGACAAGCAAGGTAATCGATATCCTTGAAATAATTCTCCAAAAAAGAAAAACAAAAAAGAAAGTTGGTATAAGGCAGAAACATAAAATAGAATGTTTTGTGAAAGTTGTATTTTGAATGAAGAAAAATACTTTCAGAGTAATCTATAGTATTAACGCAAAAATAAAAAAGAAATCATACTTCATTTCCATGTTCATTGTTTTATCGCAGATGTATTTGCTTATCTCGGGGTATGAAAATGTTGAAGAACCTGCGTGGAAGAGACGGACAAGATGTGTTTTGATTCTACTTTGTTGTCTTCATCAGGATAATCAAAGAAAAAAGGATTATACTTATTCTGGGACAAGAGGTCTACTGGTCTGGTATGTTTTTGTTTCTCCCCAACAATTAACATTAGCATTGGGACCGTAGGATACTCGTTCTTTGTATGTACAACAAATCCACAAGATTTCTCAACAAATGGAGATATAGCAATGATATTCTTATTTTGTTTAAAAGAAGGGTTACCAGCCATTCATGCACCCACAACATAACCCATCATTTTGTTCTCCAAATTCTAATCAATATCATATTATATATAACTCACACGGTTGTCTATCTGTTGCATCCAACAAGATCTGCATATTGTCTATCCAAGAGCCATTTATTACATCATTTTTTAGTATTATATCTTTTGCAATGTGGCAGCAAAGGAGGCAAACTGGGTGATGAGTAATGAGGTTTTCTGATTGCCAACACTCGGAGGACATGCCACTTATGCAACACAAACCCATTTCAATACTATTTTGGCCTCTATTATATCACCAATAATAGTGCTCAATGTTTGGCAGAGATGTGACAAACTCAGCTAATGAGCAGGAAACACATGCTAGTACCACATGCTCACGTTCATCATCAGAGATTAGCTCTGCCACCTATTTTTTTTACTAACAGGAATAAATCAGACTCGCACCTATATATATAGAGGTGAGGGATTTGGTGATAGCAGAAAAAAATTGAGCTTCCTTTGTAAAAGAAAAGAAAACAAAAAGAGTAACCATGGCAAACAAATTCCATGTTCGCTCAAATAGTTTCCCTACTGGATCTCATCCTAGCATTATTAGAGTGGAGGAAGAGCTAAGCAAATTCAAAACTTGGGAAGCAACTTCCACATCCACATCAAAATCAATTGGCAGTGGCTTGTCCTTGCTATCAGATTTGTATATTTGCGTGGAAAATCTTCTCAACATGCCATCAACCCAAAAATTGATTTCTAACCATCAAGGTGAGAGATGCACAGAAGAGCTTCTGGATGGTTCAGTGAGAATTTTGGATATCTGTGACATCACAAGGGACACCTTGTTACAAATTAAGGAAAATGTTCAAGCCCTTCATTCTGCTCTTCGAAGGAGAAAGGGGGATTCAAGCATTGAAAGAGTTGTAGCCGAATATAATTCCTTCTCAAAGAAGATGAAGAAGAATGCCAAGAAGTTGATCACAACTTTAAAGCAGATGGAGAGTAAATTTGGTGTGTCCCCACTCTTGGATCAAGACCAACAACTCTCTGTTTTGACTAGAGTGCTTAGGGAAGTCATTGTAATGAACATGTCTATCTTTCAGTCCCTGCTAGCTTTCTTGGCCGTGCCTGCTCCAAAGTCAAAGGGAACCAAATGGTTATTGCTAGCAAAATTAATGCACAAGGGAGTGATAACATGTGAAGACAACACAGAAAATTCCAACGAGTTGCAGTGTGTGGAAGCAACTTTGAGCAGCCTTGTAAGTGAAGGTAGCAATGTTGCAGGGATGCAAGCTGCACATGAGAGATTGGAAGCTTTGGAGAATGGCATTGAAAGCATAGGAAATGGTTTGGAGAGCTTATTTAGGCACATGGTTAAAACAAGAGCCTGCCTTTTGAACATCATGACTCAATAGAGATTAGAGAGTCTTCAGTCATGATTTTCTCTCCAAATTTTGTGGATCCGTTGAGGATTCAAAAATTTTGACCCATCAATTTGTACATGTATACAACTCAATAGTTACACTATCAAATACAATGAAATGCTTATACTCTATACGTCGATATACTTTTTCTTTTGCAGTCAGTTTTTTCCTACTTTCTTTACATTTATCTTGTTTTTATGACCGAATATTATAGTTTATCTTTCAGATAATGATGAGTAAAAAATAGCATTAACATCATTTTATATCATTTCCAAAGGAAAAAAACATTTTAGGCAAAATTGTATAAACGTAAGTATAAAAATAATAAATTACGACTAAATTAAATCTTAAGATAATTTATAAGTCTTTTTCCTTATAAACATTTCTACTCCATTTCTCACACTTAGTTTCTAACAAGGAGTAGTTCCCTCTTGCAGAATCAGCCTCAATTAGTCCACAATACACTAATGACATATAACTAATACCATATAACATATCTTTTTGTCTGCTGCTTAGTAGTTTTACAAAATTTGTTCTTAGGAAAAATGTTTCACATGATAATAATAAGAAATAATGCTCCTACAACTGAGCTAACAGCTCAAGAATTAAGAAATCCTTCCAAAGAAAAAGCCGATGACAAAGTACACGGAAAGAAAAAAAATTAGTATCGAGTATGATAAAGTCAGTAAGTATCCTTATGAATTAAAAATTCATATTTATAAAGCTCATATCATACCTTGACAAGTAATTGAATGATTATCAGGACAATTTCAATGTCTAGATTTTCACTAACAACCCGTTGTTGAAAGAAATATAATATAGATCATATTCTTGCCAAATTGAATCATTCATTGCAATTATATGGACAAAATTGCCCCACTTCATAAGAAGCTCCTAGCTAGTTTACAATATATTGTAGTTTCATAAGAAAATACGCATATAAGACAAAAGAATATTGGTCTAAGGTGAGAGTAGAACTAGTGAAGAGTTATATTTTCTACTCTGCCTACTTCCCCTTAATATATAGTCTAAGTTAGAGTAAGTTAAAGCATGTTTATATTAGAAAGTTGAAAGGATAGAATCAATTCGCTTGCTTTAGTTTTTCACTACATGTTAATTAATGAGATAATGGATGAACTGATAAACCTTACAAATACTCTAGCAACAGTGTATTATTTTGTGAGTATGAAAATAAGTGTGGGTGAAAGATCTGCCTGAGTTTTGTGTTAATCCTTGTTCCTGTCTATGCTTCGTATTCAATGAGAATAAGCATTACAGGTAAAAGTCTTCAAGCCCAGTTTAGCTAGGGAAATGTTCTCATTCTCTGTTTCTAATTTCTCTCATAGCTACAACATTCCACATTTTCACCTACTCTTGTTTTCAGAAAAAATTATTTTCAAGTATTAAGTTCTACAATATAGTTAGTAATTCAAAATTAATGTTATTATAATTAATTTCGCATAATTCCTTAACAAACAGAAACTCAATAATTTGTGACTGTAGATCAGACTCTGTTAGGAACTGTAGGATACTAGTACTTCATATGTACCCCAAGATATCTAAAAGAAAATATAAAGGAATGAAACAATTTTGTTTAAAGCACAATGGAGTAATGAAAGAGTTGGTAAATCAATAAAGGGGACATAAGGGTTGCAAAGCACTCGTGCACACACCAGATAACCCTCATTTTGTTCTCGAATTCTGCAATCAAAATTATAAATAACTAAAAGTTATTGTCCAAGTGTGATATCCCTCGAGATCCAGACCTCATCTACCAAAAGCCATTTATTAAATCATTTTTGCTGTTTTAGCTACTTATCCTTTAGACAAGCCAGGTAATGGATATCCTTGAAACTGAAACAACATTTTTATAATTTGAAGTCAAGATGAAATGTGGCAGAAAAGGAGGCAAACTGGTTGATAACTAATGAGGTTTTCGGATAGCCAGCACTAGGAGAACATGCCAGCTTACACAGCAAACACATTTCATTACACAGCAAACAATATTTGGCAGAGATGTGACAAGCTCACCAAATTAGTAGGAAACACATGCAAGTACCACATGCTCACATTGATTATGAGAGGTTTGATGCCTATTTTTGTTGATTAGTAGGAATGAATCATAAATTGCATTACTTATATCTATGTATATATAGAGTTAAGGGCTTGGTGAGAGCATAAAAAAATTGAGCTTCCTTTGAGAAAGAAAAAAAATACAAAGAGTTACCATGGCAAAGAAGTTCCATGTTTGCTCAAATAGTTTTCCTACTGAATCTCATCCTAGCACTGTAACAATAGAGGAAGAGCTGACGAAGCTCAAAACTTGGGAAGCCACGTCCACATCATCATCAAAGTCCATTGGCACTGGCTTGTCCTTGCTTCAAGTTTTGCATATTTGCTTGGAAGATCTTCTCAACATGGCATCACCCTGAAAGCTGATATCCAATCACCAAGGGGACAAGTGCATAGAAGAGCTTCTGGACGGTTTAGTGAGGGTTTTTGATATCTGTGACATCACGAGAAACACCTTGTTACAAATTAAGGAAAATGTTCCAGCTCTTCACTCTGCTGTTAGAAGGAGGAAGAGGGATTCAAGCATTGAAAGAATAATAGCCGAATATAACTTGCTCTCAAAAAACATGAAGAAGAATGCCAAGAAGTTGATCACATCTTTGAAGGAGATGGAAAGCAAATTTGGAGTATCCCCAGTCTTGGATCAAGACCAACAACTTGTTTCTTTGATTAGAGTGCTTAGGGAAGTTAGTGGAATGAACATGTCTGTCTTCGAATCCCTGTTAGCCTTCTTCACCGTGCCTGCTTCAAAGTCAAAGGCAACCAAATGGCTATTTTGGTAGCCAAATTAATATACTAGAGGAATTTCAACGAGTTGCAGTGTGTGTAAGCATCTTTAAGCAGCTTTCTATGTGAAGGTATCGGTGTTGCAAAGATGCAAGCTGCAAATGAAAGATTGGAAGCTTTGGAGAATGACATTGAAAGCATAGAAAATGGGTTGGAGAGCGTATTTAGGCACATGGTTAAAACAAGAGTCTTTTTGAACAGGTTAAAACAAGAGTCTGCCTTTTAAACATCATGACTCAATAGAGATTAGACAGTTTTCCATCATGATTTTCTCTCTAGATGCTGTGAAGTATCCAAGTTTTAGGAATCCGTTGATGATTGAAAAATTTTGCCTCATCAATTTGTACATGTATACAACTCAATAGTTAAACAATCAAATACAACTGAATGTTTATACTCTATAGTATTTCTTCAAGTCACCTTTTTCCTAGATAGAATATTCCCTTACATTTATCATGTTTCTATGAATAAGCATTATAATTTACTTGTTAGAGAATAGTGGCTTAAATACTAGGAAATCACAGCTCAAGACACTAAGGATTATGGGTTTTTTTCATGAGTGTGTAATTCAACTTGACTAACTTTAGCATTTCTATACACTGGGACAACATGACTTGCTCTGTCACTCCAAATGTACTAACAGTCAGGCTAATCAACTTCGATGTTTCAAAATGAAAAACTACAAAATCAACCTTTATTGAGAAATACAAAATCAACCTTAATGTTGTCGAAGATTATCTTGGCATCATTAATCACATAAAATTTCAAGTTAAATTTTTTTAAACAAATGCTAAAAGTTAAGATAGAAAAACAAGATAATGGAAAAGCCCTATTGATCTTTTCTTTCAATGATGGGTTGTTTGAGAATTATTTCCATTGTGCAAAGTTAGCATCAATTAGTCACTAGATTCTACAAAATTTATTCTTACACAAGTTGTTTCACCTGATAATAATAAAAAATAACGTTCCTACAACTGAATTAACACCCCAAGAATTTAGAAATTAAAAATTCATGCGGGGTAAAGTCAGCATCCTTATCAGTTAAAAATTCATACAAAGCTTCCAAACTCATACCATACATTGACAAGTAATTACATATTTATCAGAATAATGAAAATGTGTCATATAGATTCATACACTAAAATCAATAAAGGTGCTTCTAAACCAATTTCAATATATATATATATTGATTTTCACCAACAAATCATCTGTCAAAGAAATATTAGAGATTGTATTCTAACTAAATGGAATCATGGAGAAATGCAAATGTTTACACAGTTAGCTAAATAATTAACCAACTAATTTAAAGTTAAAATCATATAAGTAGACCATCAAGAGTCATCCAGATAAAAGCTGATTAGAATAATATAAATTAGTGACAATAAAAAAGGTTGAGAGATGGAATAAATTAAATTTCTTTTGGTTGTGCTAGGTGTTAATATGTCATTTGTAGTATCAGTAAAAGAGTTTAGCAGGTGAATTCAGATAAATTTATACAATATTCTAGTATTTGGACTCCAAATTTTAGAGACACCATGCACGCATTTATATTTAACCTGTCTATCATTTTCCAATTTACTAGCCAAATTTTAAGATTTTTCACCTTTATACTCCTATGGACTATAGCCCGAAATTCCTATGATCGTAAGTTTGTATGTCTTTCTATCTATATGTTGTTCATTTTACTCTTCTCTACCCGTGAGACGTCCAATTTAATTTGAACTCTTCACAAATTTTTGGCTTGAAACAACAAAATTTTTTAGTATGATTATTTTTCTTACAAAATGAGGTAGGATGAAAATTACTTTTTCGATCTTCCTCTTCCTTTTCATTCTTCATTTTTATCTCCAAATGACTTTTTTTCCAGAACTGCTACAATCTTGAGTTTTGTCTTTCTTCTATAAATATTTGTTCCTTCTTATAATCATTCTCTCTTGAGTAGCCTGTGACATTAATAAAGTTCTGCTCAGAAAAATTCTTATTTTCTTTAAGAGAAGAGATCTTTTATTCAAACAAAGATGCCAATTTTTTCCTGCAATAGAAGTCACATGCTAAACAGAAATGATGTGCGCACACAAAACCTTTTATAACCTTTGATTTTGAGAATTAGAAATTTGTGATGTCTCCTTAATAATTTTTTTTTGTCTCGAGCACTTAACAATAATCCACCCCTTGAAACTGGGCCGGTAGATACTTGTCCTTTAATATGTAAATACAAAATTATTAATTGGTTTCAAACATAATGAAAAGAAGTTGGTAAAATCAACAAGGGAGACATGAGGGTTACAAGCCACTCGTGCACACGCCAAATAATTCATCCTTTTGTTCTCGAAATCTGTAATCATTTTAAAAATAACTCTTTATTGTCTATTTGTCAACTAACGCCAGATTCGGATCTCACCGATCCAAAAGCCATTTTAACACTATTTTTGCAGTTATAGTTTCTTATCATCGAGACAAGCCAGGTAATGTATATCCTTAAAGATCAAACAACACACTTTAATATTTTAAGTCAGGAGGCAATGTGGCAGCAAAGGAGGCAAATTAATTGATGACTCATGAGGTTTTCTGATTGCCAACACTTGGAGAACATGCCAGTTATGCACAACCAACCCATTTCATTACCAATGAGGCCTGCATTATATCACAAATAATAGCGCACAATGTTTGGTAGAGATGTGACAAACTCACCAAATGAACAGGTAACACATGCTGCTACCACATGCTCACGTTGATCATGAGAGGTTAACTGTGTTGCCTATTTTCTTGACCAATAGGAATGAATCATCAATTGCTGCTATATATATATAGAGTTAAGCACTTGGTGAGAGCACAAAAAGCATTGAGCCTCTTTTGAAAAAGAACAGAATACAAAAAGAGTAACCATGGCAAACAAGTTCCATGTTCGCTCTAATAGTTTTCCTTCTGGATCTCATCCTAACATCAGTAGAGTAGAGGAAGAGCTCAACAAGCTCAAAACTTGGGAAGCAACTTCCACATCCACATCAAAATCAATTGGCACTGGCTTGTCCTTGCTATCAGATTTGTATATTATCTTGGAAGATCTTCTCAACATGGCATCAACCCAAAAATTGATTTCCAATCATCAAGGTGAGAAATGCATGGAAGAGCTAATGGATGGTTCAGTGAGAGTTTTGGATATGTGTGACATCACAAGGGACACCTTGTTACAAATTAAGGAAAATGTTCAAGCCCTTCATTCTGCTCTTAGAAGGAGAAAGGGGGATTCAAGCATTGAAAGAGTTGTAGCCGAATATAATTTCTTCTCAAAGAAGATGAAGAAGAATGCCAAGAAGTTGATCACAACTTTAAAGCAGATGGAGAGTAAATTTGGTGTATCCCCACTCTTGGATCAAGACCAACAACTCTCTGCTTTGACTACAGTGCTTAGGGAAGTCATTGTAATGAACATGTCTATCTTCCAGTCCCTTCTAGCTTTCTTGGCCGTGCCTGCTCCAAAGTCAAAGGGAACCAAATGGTTATTGCTAGCAAAATTAATGCACAAGGGAGTGATAACATGTGAAGAGAACACAGAAAACTCCAACGAGTTACAGTGTGTGGAAGCATCTTTAAGCAGCCTTCTAGGTGAAGTTTCCAACGTTGCAAGGATGCAAGCTGCACATGAAAGATTGGAAGCTTTGGAGAAAGGCATTGAAAGCATAGAAAATGGTTTGGAAAGCTTATTTAGGTGCATGGTTAAAACAAGAGCCGGCCTTTTGAACATCATGACTCAATAGAGATTAGAGTTCAGTCATGATTTTCTCTCCAAATTTTATGGATCCTTTGAGGATTGAAAAATTTTGACCCATCAATTTGTACATGTATACAACTCAATAGTTACACTATCAAATACAACAAAATGTTTATACTCCATATTTCGATATCTTTTTTTGCAGTCAGCTTTTTCCTAATTCCTGTACATTTATCTTGTTTTTATGACTGAACATTATACTTGTTAGATAATATTCGGTGAAAAAAATAGCATTAAAATCATTTTATACCATTTCCAAAGGAAAAACAACATTTTAGGCAAAATTGTATAAACATAAGTATAAATATAAGAAATTACAATACCTCTAAATCAAAACCTAAATTACATGTTGTGGCTCATGTGGTGAAAGAAGGACTTTTCAATCTTTCATTTGATGAAATAAGTGATGTGATTGCCTTAGAAGAGGATATGCACAACCTGACATTGATTTCTAGGGTGGAAGGCTGATGAATATGAAGCTGTGACCATAAAAGCAGAGCTAGTTAAAGAAGCTACGTACACACACACACACACTGTGGATCTATCTGCACTTGATATGTGTTAAAGCATTCTTAATATAGCATCAAGAAATAAGGGAGAGATCCATAGAGAACGTTTATCTAGGCCCAAGGGAGAGATAGAAGAGGCTGATGAAATTTTAAGGCAGGCCAACACTTAAGAAGTCTAACCAGAAGATTTTGGGAACCAAAATCTAAAGACTTGTCACTTAATGTTTCTAAGGATAAAAAGTATGTAGTTTTCAAATGATAAGCACTCATTCACTACAAAGAGAAGAGTACTTCAAGTAAAGATCTTTCCAAAAAGATGAAAGCAGAAAAAATCGTTGGTATGACTCCTCATCTGGCCACTCTATGAATATGCTAGATTTACTCACTGGTAACCTTAACAACAACTGTATAACTTAAAGAAGATGATTGGAAGGAAGGATTGGAAATGTTTGAGTTTAAGGGAGAAATTTGCTAGCATTAAACTCAAAAACCATTAGTTTGCTAAGGGGTGTGCATTTTTTTGTTGAATAGGAATTTGGATGACCAATAATTACTACCTTTAATTTTGTTTTTAATAACAATTATAGCAGAGCTATTATGACTAGAGAGATGAATTCTAAGAGTTTATTATGAGATTATATATTCTAATCCATATTTTATATAAAAAAAATAGAGCAATAGAATAGAAAAATATCCATCAGAACAAAAGTCTATTTTGCTCTTTCTCTCCTCAAGAAGAAAATTAAAAATATTCTTATTCTCGCTTATCAATTATGCTTGAACATATAAAAGTGTTATATTTCCTACTTTGTCTGCTTCCCCTTAATATATAGTCTAAGTTAGAGTAAGTTAAAGCATGTTTATATTAGAAAGTTGAAAGGAAGGAATCAATACTCTTGCTTTAGTTTTTCCAATAAAACTCATGTTAGGTATCACTATAAAATCTGACATCTTAGCTAGGTTGACACCCTAGAGATAGGGACTAGACCAAAACCCACGACAAGATATACAGAAGATCTCCCCACAACCAACTAAGCAAACTGAATTATAGAAAGTTTGTACATATTATGAAAGAAATCCAAATAGAGGCTAGGAAGCAACCTAACCAACCTATTAGAGATACCAAGGGAAACAATATTATCTGCACAATGATTACCTTCTCTGAAAATGTGACAGTTTAAACTCAAAATTAATGAGACAATGGTTGAGCTGATAAACCTTATAAATACTCTAGCATCTGTGTATTATTTTTTGAGTAAGTAAATAAAAATAAGGGCAGTTTGGGTGAAAGATCTGCCTGATTTTTGTGTTAATCCTTTTTTCTGTATATGCCTTCATATTCAATGAGAATAAACATTACCGGTAAAAGTCTTCAAGCCCAGTTTAGCTGGGAAATGTTCTCATTCTCTGTTTCTAATTTCTAGTTTCTCTATACAACATTCCACCTGTTCACCTACTCTTGTTTTCAGAAAAATTGTTTTCAATTATAAGTTCTACAATACTGGCAATAGTTCAAATTAATTCCCCATAATTCATCAACAAACAGAAACTTAATAATTTGAGAGTGTGCATCAGACTCTGTTCGGAACTGTAGGATAGTAGTACTTCATATGTACCCCAAGATTTATAAAGGAAAATGTAAGCGAATGAAACTATTTTGTTTAAAGCACAATGGTGTAATGAAAGAGTTGGTAACTCAACAAGGGAGACATAAGGGCTGCAACCCACTCGTGCAAACACCAGATAACCCTCATTTTGTTCTCGAAATCTGTAATCAAAATTATATACAACTCAAATTGCTGTCCAAACTGCAATCGAAATTACAAATAACTCAAAATTGTTGTCCAGGTGTGATATCCCTTGAGATCCGGAATTCATCTACCAAAAGACATTCATTACACCATTTTGCAGTTTTAGCTTATTATCCTTTAGACAGGCCAGGTAATGGATATCCTCGAAATAATTCTCCAAAAATAAAATAATAGCATGTTTTGAGAAAGTTGTATTTTGAATGAAGAAAAATTCCTTCATTTCCATGTTCATTGTTTTATCGCAATGTTTTTGGTTATGTTGGGGTATAAAAATGTTGAAGAACCTGCGTGGAAAAGATGAACAAGACGTGTTTTGATTCTACTTTGTTGTCTTCATGTGTATGAAGGATAACCAAAAAAATGTTTGGGAAAGAAAAGATTATACTTATTAGGACACAAGAGGTCTACTGGTATGTTTTTGTTTCTCCCCAACAATTAACATTAAGATTCGCACCGTAGGATGCTCGTTCTTTGTATGTACCACAATTCCACAAGATTTCTCAACAAATGCAGATATAGCAATGATATTCTTCTTTTGTTTAAAACATAATGAAGTAATGAGTGAATTGGCAAAATCAACAAAGGAGACATAAGGGTTACTAGCCATTCATGCACCCACAAAATAACTTATCATTTTGTTCACCAAATTGTAATCAATAATATTATATAAAACTCACACGGTTGTCTATTTGTTGCATTGCATCCAACAAGATCTGCATATCATCGATCCAAGAGCCATTTATTACTTCATTATTTAGTTTATGTCTTTTGCAATGTGGCAGCAAAGGAGGCAAACTGAGTGATGAGTAATGAGGCTTTCTTATTGCCAACACTCGAGAACATGCCACTTATACAACACAAACCCATTTCAATAATATTTTGTCCTGTATTATATCACCAATAATAGTGCACAATGTTTGGTAGAGATGTGACAAACCCACCTAATGTGTAGGAAACACATGCTAGTACCATATGCCCACGTTCATCATCAGAGATTAGGTCTGCCACCTATTTTTTTTGCTAACAAATAAATCATGAAACGCACCTATATATAGAGAGTGAAGGTTTGGTGATAGCAGAAAAACATTGAGCTTCCTTTGTGAAAGAACACAATAAAAAAGAGTAACCATGGCAAACAAATTCCATGTTCGCTCAAATAGTTTCCCTACTGGATCTCATCCTAGCATCAGCAGAGTGGAGGAAGAGCTGAGCAATCTCAAAACTTGGGAAGCCACTTCCACGTCCACCTCAAAATCAATTGGCACTGGCTTGTCCTTGCTATCAGATTTGTATATTTCATTGGAAGATCTTCTGAACATGGCATCAACCCAAAAATTGATTTCTAACCATCAAGGTGAGAAATGCATAGAAGAGCTCCTGGATGGTTCAGTGAGAGTTTTGGATATGTGTGACATCACAAGGGATACCTTGTTACAAATTAAGGAAAACGTTCAAGCCCTTCATTCTGCTCTTAGAAGGAGAAAGGGGGATTCAAGCATTGAAAAAGTTGTAGCCGAATATACTTTCTTCTCAAAGAAGATGAAGAAGAATGCCAAGAAGTTGATCACAACTTTAAAGCAGATGGAGAGTAAATTTGGTATATCCCCACTCTTGGATCAAGATCAACAACTCTCTGCTTTGACTAGAGTGCTTAGGGAAGTCATTGGAACGAACATGTCTGTCTTCCAGTCCCTGCTAGCTTTCTTGGCCGTGCCTGCTCCAAAGTCAAAGGGAACCAAATGGTTATTGCTAGCAAAATTAATGCACAAGGGAGTGATAACATGTGAAGAGAGCACAGAAAATTCCAACGAGTTGCAGTGTGTGGAAGCATCTTTAAGCAGCCTTCTAAGTGAAGGTACCAATGTTGCAAGGATGCAAGCTACACATGAAAGGTTGGAAGCTTTGGAGAATGGCATTGAAATCATAGAAAATGGTTTGGAGAGCTTATTTAGGGGCATGGTTAAAACAAGAGTCTGCCTTTTGAACATCATGACTCAATAGAGATTAGAGAGTGTTCAGTCATGATTTTATCTCCAAATTTTATGGATCCGTTGAGGATTCAAAAATTTTGACCTATCAATATGTACATGTATACAACTCAATAGTTGCACTATCAAATACAATGAAATGTTTATACTCTATATGTCGATATACTTTTCCTTTTGCAGTCAGCTTTTTCCTAATTCCTTTACATTTATAATGTTTCTATGACTGAAATTTATAATTTACATGTTAGATAATACTGGATAAAAAATAGCATTAACATCATTTTATACCATTTCCAAAGAAAAAAGAAACATTTTAGGCAAAATTTTATAAACGTAATACTGTAATGGCAGGTAACTCGTGGTAAAAATATTTGTGTCCTGCTTACTAGATTCTGCAATTTGTTCTTAGACAAATTGTTTCACCTGATAATAATAAGAAATAACGTTCCTACAACTGAATTAACACCCCAAGAATTTAGAAATTGAAAATTCATGTGGGGTAAAGTCAGCGTCCTTATCAGTTAAAAATTCATATATATTGTTGTTTGTTAAAAGCTACAAAACTGCCACACTCATACCATAAACTGACAAGTAATTACATATTTATATTAAACATGTCTATCATTTCTTAGTAAGTGAATGAAACAAAGCACACTTCAGGTGAAAAGACTGTGAACTTTTTATGAGTAAACCATCAGTTTAGTTTTTAAAATTGTAATACTACATCAAGTTAGCCTTCGAAATTAATAAATAAAACAATAGTCTATGAAATTATATGTTATCAATTAATTTAGTACTTAAAGCTGTGATATACAATCTAATTAATTCACGAGTAAAAAAATATTAAAACATCCTTAAGATTATAAGTTATCAATCAATTTGGTCTTTAGAATTGTAATAATTAGACATTGATCCGTAATTATAGAAGTTTAATTGTATTTAAATTTTCCAATTTACTGTCCAAATTTTAAGATTTTTCCCCTTTATATATCTACCAAAAATATTAAGGTCATAAGTTTGTTTGTCTTTCCACCAATATACTGTTCATCTTACTCCTCTATACTCAGAGAGACTTTCAATAGACCAAAAACCCTAAGGTCATAAGTTTGTATGTCTTTCTACGTATGTATTGTTTATCATACTCGTGTATACTCAATATACGACTTCTAACTTATCTCTTCACAAACTTTTGGTTTGAAAAAACAAAAACTTTGGGTATGATTATTTTTCTTACAGAATGAGGTAGGATTAAAATCAATTTTTCTATCTTCCCTTGCTTTTCTTTATTCATTGGTTTCAAACATAATGAAAAGGAGTTGGTAAAATCAACAAGGGAGACATAAGATTTACAAGCCACTCGTGCACACGCCAAATAACTCATCCTTTTGTTCTCGAAATCTGTAATCAACATTAAAAACAACTCTTTGTTGTCTATTGGTCAAATACCACCATATTCGGATCTCACCGATCCAAATAGCCATTTTTAATACTATTTTTGCAGTTATAGTTTCTTATCATCGAGACAAGCCAGGTAATGCATATCCTTAAAGATCAAACAACACACTTTAATATTTTAAGTCAGGAGGCAATGTGGCAGGAAAGGAAGCAAATTAATTGATGAGTCATGAGGTTTTCTGATTGCCAACACTTGGAGAACATGCCAGTTATGCACAACCAACCCATTTCATTACCAATGAGGCCTGCATTATATCACAAATAATAGCGCACAATGTTTGGTAGAGATGTGAC
>Ga0209700_104531_pt1 | contig 24877 bp, 16 predicted proteins | sample SiratroredBW_FD_187528 | JGI IMG/M metagenome (GOLD analysis project Ga0209700, IMG submission 187528) | Root nodule microbial communities of legume samples collected from California, USA - Siratro red BW (SPAdes) (version 2) | ecosystem: Host-associated > Plants > Roots > Nodule | place: USA...
TAAATATCAAATACTAATACAATATATATATATATATATATATATATATATATAGCTGTAATAAATATATTATTACTTGATATGATTATGAAGTAATTTTATTTAATTTGTAATATATTAGAGTAAAAAAATTTTAATCAACCTAACTTGAAAAATTGTTGACCTGAATTTATTCATACTAAAGTTAACTCTATTTCCCGGCACTTGAACATAACAAAAGAATTCACCCATTGTTAAGACACTGAAGATATACTTGGAACAGAATCTAAAACCAATTCAGTGTTAAGAAGGTATTATTTTGACAATCGTTTTTCTTCATTCAGAGTTTTGTGATGCTAACGAATCTGATATTTCAGGCCAGTGATTGACCAAGGCTTCACTTTCTTGGGAATGCAATATACATCAGCTTCGTTTGCCTCTGCTATAATGAATGCCGTGCCTTCTGTCACTTTTGTGCTAGCCGTAATTCTAAGGTATTATTTCTACGACTTGTGCGTGACGAATAAGAAAAGAAATACTATAGATGCAAATTTTGAACAAGCAAAACTGTGTGACAATTTGGTTCTATGTACTGCATCAGGTTAGAGCGTGTAAATATTAAGGAAGTGAGGAGCCTAGCAAAGGTGATTGGGACATTGGTGACATTTTCAGGTGCTTTGTTAATGACTCTTTACAAAGGTCCTGAATTTCACCTATTTCATTCTGCAAACACAACCCACACCCAAAATGGAAGTCACTCCCCTCAAGTTGTCAAACACTGGGTCTCTGGGACTCTCTTTCTTCTCCTGGGTTGTGTGGCTTGGTCAACTTTCTTCATTTTACAGGCATGTTAATTTATTTTATTTTCCTTTTTCTTCCTTCTCCTTCTTTGATTTATGTGTAACAAAACATGTGTTATTGGTGAATTGTGAATTGCAGTCCATTACATTGAAAAGGTATCCAGCAGAATTGTCTCTCTCCTCTTTAGTGTGCTTATCAGGTGTTGTGCAAGCTAGTGTGGTGGCAATTGTGGCCACTCGTCATGCTGGGCTTGGGGCATGGGCCTTGGGCTGGGACTTCAGACTCTACGGCCCACTCTACACGGTTAGTACTGATCCTTTAATTTTTGTTTACTGGGCCCAAAACATTATTTTGTCTCTCAGATTTTCTAAGGAAGGTAACAAAATTACAGGGAATTGTTACCTCTGGAATTACGTATTATGCGCAAGGGTTGGTATTGCAAAGCAGAGGCCCAGTATTTTTAACCGCCTTTAATCCTCTTTGCATGATCATAACTTGTGCTTTAGGCTCCTTCCTTTTTGCTGAGCAACTTCACTTGGGCAGGTATGCAATGCTTCTTCTTCACTATTCTTTCGTGTTAGGTATTCAAGTGTGTGTTTAAGTCTCAGATTAGATAAAAAATAAGAACTTTGAACAATATATAAAAAAAAAAATCCATAGACTTAATACCTTAAGGTTTTGGGTTAAAGATGATGTGATTCCCTTATATATGGTATGACTCAGTTATCATTCTTGTTTGTCTCCCAGATTTCTCTCTCTCGGATGCTCCTAATATTTCGTCATAGTTAAAAGTTTGATTATCTGGAACTAGTCACGATTATTGCATAATGATTATTATTTAACTCTTAAGTATTCATTGGGTTGATATCAATTTTCTGAACCATGTTCTTCCTATGTCTCTCTCTATTATAATGATCTCAGTATCATTGGAGCTATCATTATCGCAATGGGTCTGTACTCTGTGGTGTGGGGCAAAGGCAAAGACCATTCAAACCCCGCGCCATCATCTACAAAAAAGCAAATTGAGACACAACAATTGCCAATTTCCTCACCTCATATCTAACAGAGAATTCCAAAGGAATTTGTGGATAATGCACTTTTGCTGCCTTCAAAATTTGCAATAGTTATGTACGCTAATTTCTTGCTTTCGATTCCGCATTCTGAAGGGATTGTCTCAGATTGCTGCTACGAGCAATGTCATTGCCTTTGTTTTATTTTATCATCCAGAAAGAAAACATATGCACCGTTTCATGTGGAGATAAGCCTTTAACCTCCTTGTCTTAGGTGGTTGATCATCCTTTTGTTCTTCTCCAACAATGAATAAACTTATTAAATCTCTCAATTCATATCGTTTTGAAGTAATTTATAATTAGTTTGAAGTGTTTTTGTGATCTTGATGCATATTACGAATGATTAACCACTTTTAAAATTGACGTCTTACCGTAATTCAGCAAGTACATTAGTCATACAAGTAGTAATGCGATAACTATAAATATCGTTTCTAAAGCGTTATAATGTCCAATTTTGACAATTAACTACTACTTCAATTAACGGATAATCCAAAATTAATTAAATTTAAAGAATTCTTGTGTACTACTTGCTACTCGGCATATGAGAGAATCTCGATCCTAATGTTAAATAACACTATTTCCATTGGAGAACTAGTTGCTACCAATTAACAAATCATCTTGATACGTAATTAATTATTATGATTAATTTTAAATCACTTCAAAATCGTAATTAGCAAGTGTTTAAGTCATGTATAGAAAATCCGTACAGGTAAAAACTTATGAAAAGGGTATAAATAAAGGAGTATCGTAAGGTAAGAGGTTAGATTTATGATTTTTTAAAAGGCGTAACTTGATAACGTGAAAAACCTCTCGGAGGAGAATACTAACTTCACCGTCAAAGTACTTTTGCAAGTACTCGACCCTCCATGTTCGAGATTGAGCACAAGCTACAAACGAGATCAAATACGAAAGTAGACCCATAGACCACTGCAGAAAAACGGAGAAGTTCAAGTAGCACAACGTGAAAGGAACCTAGTTCTATAAGTGGTTAGTTTATGATTTTATTGCTTTTTATTTTTAGAAAATATAAAAAAATATAGTTTGGGTCCAACCTATTAAATTTAAAAAAAAGATAAATGAAAGTGAAAATAAAAAATGGAATTTACTTTTTGCACGCCAAAATCACTTTTCATAGCCCCTCGTTTTCTCCACGCACCCCTATACTCAACCATTTTTCCATGTGGGCTGACAGAGCAGGATTACCTTTCACACGTCCTCTATTCCTACGTGCAGGCCCATTCTCTAATTTGGGCTAGCAAGCCAATCTTACTCCTCACCCTCCCTTTTTCAGCTCGCGCTCCATGTTTCCTATGGGTCAGTAGACCACGATTACTCTTCACACCCCACCCTCACCTTTTCAGAATATTCCATAGGCTATTAGATCCAAATCTATTTCTAATTAAAATTATTATTATTATTATTAAAAGATATTATTACTAATAATAATAATAATTATTATTAATATTATAAGCAGGATTATTATTATTATTATTATTATTATTATTATTATAATTATAATAAAAATACTAATATTTCTTTCATCCCACTTTGTCTTGAGCAAACATGCATCACTCTACCCGTGTCCCACGTCTGCCTCAATTTTTTTTCAAAAGAATCCACACTGCACAGGGGGAAAGAACACATCAAGAAAGGGAGAGACGTAGAAGAGAAACCTAACTCGTCGACGATCGCCTCCTCCGTCATCCTCAACCCCTTCGTCGTCATTCTCTCTGGCCATCATCAACTTCATCCACTCCAACATCTCCTAGAACAACCGCCAGCCATAGGCTGTCAACCGCCGCTGGCGCCGCGTCTTCAACGTCACCACCATGATATCATTATATTCGGTTTAATCCATCTTCATTTTTACATTTCAAGCTAATGTGTTATGTTTGCTTTCTTTCGGATATATATTGCAAGCGATTTTACATTTTTGTTGGGTGTGAAGCCATTGATGGAAATATGGGTTCACTTTTGGAACCTGGTATATGTTGTGCCGTCTCTGTTGGGTGCAGGATAATTCCCCAAGAGCTTGGTCCTTCAGTAATTTGCTATTTCGTACACCCATTCGTGTGTACACTCCGTATTCTTTAAGTTTAAGGGCCTGCGCCTATTTCTCCGGCCCAGCACGCTTGCCTTTCAACGACAAATTCTTCTTACACCCTAATATAAAATTTTAATTCCACAACTGACCCTATCCGGTTCATACAGGCAAAAAAATAAGAATTGGATGGCACCCCCATCTGGTTCACATTTCAAAAAAAATGACAACCGGATGAGTATGTCATCCGGTTGTCATTTCAAAATAAAATGACAACCGGATGGCACCCCCATCCGGTTGTCATTTCAAAATAAAATGACAACCGGATGACACTCTCATCCGGTTGTCATTTCAAAATAAAATGACAACCGGATGACACCCTCATCCGGTTGTCATTTCAAAATAAAATGACAACCGGATGACACCCCCATTCGGTTGTCATTTAAAAAAATCATTTTATTTGAAAATGACAACCGGATGGCATACTCATCTGGTTGTCATTTTGATTTTGAAATGACAACCGGATGGGGCTGCCATCCGGTTCTCATTTCCAAATCAAAATCTGGTTCTCATACATCAAATCGGAAAATTCTTCTGTTCGTCGTCGACAACGCCTAAACCCCAAATCAACTACTCTAATTAGCAATATCACTTACTAATTGCTAATAAAGACCAAAAATTACTTACTTATTGCTTGTTTGAATGATTAATCAAAGATTTGGAAACAGATGAAGTTAAAATGAAACCCGGATGGGATGTCATCCGGTTCTTATTTTATTTTGAAATGACAACCGGATGACGTACTCATCCGGTTGTTAAATTTTTTAAAAGTGACATCCGGATGAAATGCCATCCGGTTTTCTTTTTTTCGACATTATGAACCGGATGGGTGTGTTTTTTATATTGGGGTATTTATGGAATTAAAAAATCTGTATTAGGGTGCAGGAAGAATTTGTCCCTTTCAACACTCCTTATTCATATATGCGCCACGTTTTTTTTCTAAAAAAATCTGAGCTCATCTTATTGATTCATTATTGGCTATTTGCACCCGGTTTTACCTTTTACATGCGTTGTTGATTTTAAGAAAAAGAAAAAGTCTCAGTTCATTTTAGACTGGTCCAACAGTTTTGCTTTTTACACTCTCTTCTTTTACTCTATACACATTTGTCCAAAAAAAAGAAATAATAAAACTTGGGTCCATTCGTTTGACTCCATATTTCTACTAAATGTTTTTGCATTTTTTAAAATACATTACCATTATATTTTGTTTCGTTTTTTGGTATATGTGCAATAGTTAAAAAAGAGTTTCGCCATTACAACTTGAATTTTTTTTAAGTATACATGATTGCATGTGTCATCTTGCACTTAAGTTTTTGTATAAATGTTATGTTTAAATAATTCTTTTAAATATAAAAATGGTCGCACATCATGCAATATTTAATACAAAAATATGAAAATAAGGTTTGAATATTTGTATTATCGCTTCCATTATTTGATGCTCAAATATTCTTTTTCAACAAGAAATTAAAAAGTATTTTTTAAAAAAATTCACAAAATAATTTGCTACATTGATGAATAGTTTACACTATTCTCTATTTATAAGAGTATCAATCATAGTTATTCGCATTGTCTTGTACTGTAACCGACTAACAATTGTAAAATGCTAAAATATATCAATTTTTAAAAATTATAAAAATTTAAATTAAAAATACCAACACCACAACAAACAAATTTTCTATTTAGAATTATGTGATTTTGTTTTTCCATCATAGATGGAAATACGTAAAAATAAGGTCAACTCTTGTCGGGTCCCAAAAATAAAATAAAAAAATCTTTATTTTTACTTGCATTCTTATTTTTTTTAGAAAAAATAAACATTATATAAGACCACACTTGTTTTGCTAATGTGATTAAAGGTATTACCTTAGGATAGATATTGTAGGGTGTTAATACATTCCCTACACATAATCGACTCTTGGACCCTAATCTAGTTTCGTAGATTATTTCCTTATCTTCAATTTTTTCATAGTTTTCTACAATAAACTATGGTGACGACTCTTCTTTGATTTTTCAAAAAGTTTTTATTTGCCCTATCGTGATCCCAATTGCGACAAACATAGAGACAAATAGTGATGAAATTGTTTTGACCTTCATTTTTCACATACAAGGTGGGCTTGTTTCACTTCTTATGTACCATTTTTGTTGAAGGTACCCATCAGTCCTATTATACCAAGTTCTTAGGGCTTGCTGCAACCCATACAATGTTTTCTTTAATTTGTAAACCTTTGTCTCATTACCCTCCTTTATCAAATCTTCTTCTTTGCTACATAGGCTCCTCTTGTAACTCGTCATTTAGAAATGACGATTTGACATCAAATTGATAAATAGACCAGTGTAATTATGCTGCCAAAGCTAAGACAAGTCTCATCGTTTCAAAACATGCTACCGGAAAAAATGTTTCTTCGAAATCAATGCTATATTGTTGTGCATAACCTTTACTATAAAATGAGCTTTGTGCTTTCGTAAGCTTACATATACAACAAACTTTGTCTTGAACACCCACTTTAAGCCAATTGCATTTTTACCTTTCGGTAAATCCACCATTTGCCATGTTTCGTTATTTTCAATGGATTTTATTTCTCCCACCATTGCTTTTTGCGATTCTTCCTTTTCAGTTGCTTCTTCATAACATAACAACATAACGAATCTGAAAAAATAAGAACAAATTGACTTAAGACATATGTGTTAACAAAATATTTGGTATTTGGCTTCTTGACTCTTAATGGTCTTCTTTATGGAATTAGCTCATCTGAAAACTCTTCATGAGTACTAGATGTTGGTGATGTCATTGAGTTAGTATGTGAACTTGGAGGTGACTTATGTCTTCCACTTTGAAAATTGTACATCCATTCTAATTAAGATCTTACCATTGAGAGGGTTATAGAATCTATATGCTTTGGATTGAGTACAATAACTAATAAAAATGTATTTTTCAGATTTTTCATCAAGCTTTTGATGAGCTTGAGAAGTTACAAAGTATAACCCAAAGACTCGTAAATGACTTACATTGATTTTCTTTCACGAATGTTTCATGTGGAGTTTTGTTCATGACAACCCTTGTTGATGAAAGATTCAATAGATAAATAGAAGTTGCTACAACTACTACCCAAAATTGCTTTGTTAGCCTCCTTTCCTGTAACATGCTTCTTGTCATCTCCATAATAGTTTGATTTTTCTGCTCAGCGACAGCCATTTTCTTTGCAAAATAGATTGAATTCTCTGGACATGAATTATTCTCTTCTATTTGTACGAAGTACTTGATATGGCAACCACTTTGATTCTCCACCATGGCCTTGAACTTTTGAAATTGCCCACAAGTTTCTGACTTGTTTTCTAGAAAACATATCCAACTCATGTGACTATAATCATCTGTAAATAACAAGAAATAATGATTCTCACCCAAGGACTTAGTTTGCATAGGCCTACATAAATCAACATGATTTAATTCTAGGCATTTAGAACCTCTCCATGCCTTTCCAACTGAAAATGACTTTCTAATTTGTTTTTGATAAATACACTTTCACATAAATCAAGAGAACCAATTTTTTGTAATCCAAAAAGCATACCTTTATCACTTAGCAATTGCTAGCCTTTGATAATGAGATCTACATACCTCAAATGTCATAGCTTCAAATCATCCTTTGCACTCATAGTGAGAGCAAAATTGTCCATGTTGGAAACATCTAGAGGGAACATCTTATTCAAAGTAATGATAACATGGACTTGTTTGCCTGATTTCTTATTAGTAATAACACATGCATCTTCATCAAAAAGAATAAAATATCCTATAACCATTAGTTGTCCAACACTTAACAAGTTCTATCCTAAATTAGGAACAAACTGAACAATGTCCAACATTTTTGAGTTGCCAATGCTAGTTGAACTCTCATAGTGCCTTCAACTTGAATCTCCCTTTTGTTACCAAGTTGTCCCTTTATCTTTTTGTCTTATCAAGCTTCTTGAAAAAAGACTTGATGTCGGTAATGTGATTCGAACAACCACTATCAGGAAATCATAAATCACTTAGCTTCTGATAAACTTCAATAGAAACCATAAAGAGCTTGTTTTCCTCTTTAGTTTCTGTCGCAAAATTCATTTTTTGATCTTTGTACCACCAATCAACTTTCATATGTTTGTATCCTTGCATTGATAACATTGAATGTCATCCTTTGTGTTACTTTGCTCATTATATTGCCTTTGTCCTCCATTCCTTCCTCGACCTCTATCATGACCACAACCTCAACCACCAAAAACTCCTCCTCTTCCTTGACCTCTACTTGTTGACTGGTCACTCTCTCCTTGTTTGGTAGTTGTCTCTTTCAATTGGAATGCCTTCTTTTCAATCTTGTCCACTGATCTATTGAGTCTTGCCTAATAAGATTGAAGGGATCCCATTAGTTCATCAACAAAATAAATTGATAGATCTTTTGCTTCTTCTATGGCTGTCACTAGATGATTAAACTTTGGAGTCAAGCTTCTCAAAACTTTTGTTCTAATTGTTTTGTCTGAAATTTGCTCACCATAGGAGCGCATTTGACTGACTACTACTATTGTTCGTGACAAAAAAATAGCATTGGATTCATCATTCTTCATCATCAAGGTCTCAAAGTCACGTTTTAGTGATTGCAATTTCATTGTCATGACCTTTGAATCACCCAAAAACTCTTTTTTTTTTTAAGATTAACCATGCTTCTTTCGATGTAGTTGTTGTTGCAATACGTGAAAAAAGAGTATCATGGACGATTTTTTAGATGATAAACATTGTCTTGACATCTTTTGTCCTTGTTTCTTTTAACCTCTCCTCCTCTGCTTTAGTAGGTTATAATATTTTTACAATTCCACAGGCCTTGTGATCTGACCAGTGTCTTCACCTGGGTACTCCACCAATCATACTTATCACTAGTAAAAATGGATAGAAGAGGTTGAGGAAAAAAAAATCTCAGGCACTGTTGTCATGTTAAGAAAATATTAAAAATAAATAAATCTCACTCTCTGTGTATCTGTAAAGCATGTATCAAAGTTTTCATCTCACATGTTGCACCTCAATTGTCCAAATAATCAATAACAACTTTGAAACCAAATTTATTGAGAAAAAAATCCTAAAAACAATAAATAAAGAAATAAAATAACAACAAAACTTGACTTTTTATTTTCTTATAATAGACAATAAAAAATAAAATAAAATTCCTACATTTATAGGTTTATAAAACAAGCCACTTTAACAAAAATCTCCACTAACACAGTTAACATGATTATCTACAACTAACTAAAAATAAACTAAAATATCTTACCATAATGCTAAAACCATTCGACCAATTATTTGATCAAGCTCTTATTTGAATTAATTCTCAATACAGTCTATATATTTTCAACCAAAACACTTTACCAAATCAAAAGACTATAGTTTTAAGAGTAAAATTTTAAAATAACTAACAATATCTCGTATGTTACACGAGTTTTTAGACGAAATTGGAAAAGGTTAAAATTTAAAAAATGCATACACAATAAATTAAAAACTAAAGTTAAAGAAGACATGTGTGCTATTCTTTTGAAGAAAATAAATTGAAGTCGCAGTCCTTTTCAGGTGACTGTGGTAATCGTTAAACTTTTAATTGCAATAACATCTAATCTTTTATTAATAAAGAATTCTTTTATTAGAATATGTCGATAGTATAATTTTTTTTCTTAAACACAAAAAAATGCAAGTTATTCTTCACACTCAATGTTAAAATAACAGGGAATAGTTACCTCTGGAATTACGTATTAGCTGCAAGGTCTGGTATTGCTATGTATTGTTTACAGCATTTAATCCCATTTGCATGATCTTAACTTTCAGAGCAGCTTCACCTGTGCACGTATTTTGCTTCTCATTCACTGCTTCATTAATTCACATTCCTCTTCTTTAATTTCTTTATTTGAAAAATCCAACTGCTCAGAATCAACAACTTGGTTTGTCATTAATTGCAAGTCTGTTTACCCATCTAAAAGCTTGATTAACTGGTCACAATTATTGCATTGCATGGTGATTATTATCTAAATTTAATTTTTCATGATATGTTTTCTGTCCGTATTATATAATGATTTAAGCATCATTGGAGCTATCATTATCGCAGTGTGTGGTGTGGGGGCAAAGGCAAAGACTATTCAGACCTCACCCCACCATCACCTACTACAAAGAAAACCAAGACACATCTAACACAAATTTCCAAAGGAAGAATGTGTGATTATTGCTTCTGAAAAAATCTGCAATAGTTATGTACGTTAATTTCATGCTTTCGGTATCCACGTTATGAAAACATTGTATCAGATTGCGACAATAGCCCGTGTCGATCACTGCTTTAATATTTCCAGAAAGAAAGAAAGAAAATTATGTCTAACTTTTCATTTGAAGAAGACAAGTTTTCAGGTTTTAATCGCCTTGTTTTGGGTGGTTAATCAGTGTCATCTTTTAGCTCTTATCACAACTTCCACTTTTAAAAAATAAATCTCTCAATTCTTGTCTCTTTACTTTTATCACTTAAAAGATGATTTGTTTTTAGAGTATGTACTTTTCCTCAAAATTCCTAACTATGGCCTGTTTTTATTATTAAATGGTATGTGAGTCAGTATGCATACAATAATATTTATAAGAGAAAATTGGTTGTGTAATTGTATTAGAGTTTTACATTATCATTTAATTGTAAGTGACATGTAGGATAAGTTTATTGATTGCTATAATAATTATTTTAAAAATAATAGTTATTGTAATTTTTATTAGTTGACAATACTTTTTTTTATTCAGCCTAAAAGAATTAAACTAGTTATATAATATGCATAGTTTACGTGGATGACTAGAAGACTTCAAGCTACAGCCACTATTAAACTATTTGATTATATTGATAAGGCTTATGTTAATGCACATCCAATTACTCTTAGTATATATGTGTAGAGTGCTGTTCGAGTAAGCGTGTGTAATTAATATTATTTTATTAAAGTTAATATATTAAGTTTTCATAGATTTTTATTCTTCAGATTTGCTAATTTATGATACTTTTCTCTTTTCTTTTAATCTCTTTTTCATTTATATAAATAGTAAGAATAATATATATAGTAACTGTAATACTTTTACTGTGTAATAGTGGAAGATATTTTTGTTGTAATATCAATTTTGACAATTCAAAATATAATTATGATTTACAGCTATTTATGCAACTAATCATTGGAGGTTGTCCTTATTAGTTGTATTATCTTATTCTTATTCCATAAATCTCAGCACGTGTTTAAAAGAGAAAATATTAGAAGTTATTATTGTAGTACGAACATTTTTGGGATTCTTTTTCTTAATTAGTTAATTTAAAGTTATTATGACTCTAGTTAAATTTTATATTTTATTTTAATTAGAGTTGTTAAAATGAGTTTAAATAAGTGAGTCAATCTTACTCATCAAGAATTTAAGTCAGGTTGGATCAGAAAAAATACACTTTTTTAAATGTAGGTTAAATAAAATTAGATTCACTCAATCCATGAGTTATAAGTTGGGCTGGAAGTGAATTTACCTGTAACTGACTACCAAGAATTCTTATAATGTTATTCGGTAGTATTTTTACTTACTATGTATAATATTACTTTCTAATTATAATTAATGTTTGCTGAAATAATGTGAACACTTTAATTATACTCAGAAATAAATAAATGAGTCAATCCACTTCAATTATATTGTAATAGATATATTAAATAAATTAAAATGAAAAAAACATACTTAAGTAAGTTAACCCACCAACTTGCAAATGTTGATTCAAGTCACAAAAATATTGGGTATACCAAAAACTGAGTGAATTCAATTGACTCATTCTAAAATGAACCATATGAATAGGATTGAATTACTTTGACACTCCTGATCTTAATCTCATAGTTAATTAATTATATTTTATTTCTATTTATTTTTTTAGTAAATTTTAATATAAAATTTAATTAAATTTAACAACTACGAAAACAAATCTCTTTCTTACAACTATTATTCAGTATAATATCTCATTCTAACATAACAAATAGCCCTGCTAACAAGTGCCGAGTTAATTTTAAAATAATTTTATAATACTATTATTTCTAAATATTTTTTATTATTTGATTTTAATTTTAATTTTATATAAACATATATGAAATTTAATATATGTATTTTAATTTTAGTTTTAATATATATATTTCATTTTTATTTATATGAAATTTTTTTAAAGATATTATCTTTATAAATATATTTACATTTGTATATAATCTAGTAAAAAATAGTAATAATAAAAATTGTTATATTAAATTTATACTTATTAATTTTATTTCAAAATATATTTCCAATATAAAATAAAAAGGACTAACATTAATTATAAATATCTTTTTTTCTGGGAATTTAAATTTTATATCTTATAAAAAATAATTAATGATTAACAAAAAATAGATAAATTTTCACTAATAACTTAGCTAATAACCAATATTCTAAAAATCGAACAAATAATTTAATCGTTGAAAGCACTAGTTTCCAATTTCTTGATTTAATTTTAGTTAAATCAGTAATAATATTTTTAATTTTATGTAATACTTTAAATAATATAATAATATGAAGTTATAAAGATTAAGATGTAAAATTTAAAATTAATATAAATAAAAGTGTATATATATATTTGAAAATTGAGAGACAAAAATCACACACTACTTAAGTAACTAAAAGTGTAACTGAGTTATAAAAATAATAGTAAAACAAATGTTTGAATATATTTTTTTAATTCTAAAATTATTTTTCATTTTTAAATTAATATTCTGTCAATAATACTTTTGCCATATGGATTCGGATCTGTTGGTGCATATAGTCTTCGTATGTGTTGTTTTAACAGTTAATTATTATGGCTTTTGATTATAATACAATAATAATTAAAAGGAAAGATTAATTAATAATAAAAAATAGTGTTTTCTGACATGGATGAAGTGCGTGGTAGGGGTGGAGAGGACACCGGAATCCGTACTCTCATTAGCTCCCAATACATTCCTTCCTCATTGGGAGTCACTGCTCTGCCCTATTCACACTTCTCACATCACTAACCTATTCAAAACTAAATAATTGCACTTTCTCACGTCACTAACACATTTAAGAATAAATTATCACAGGTATCATTATTTGCACAGGTGATTCCAAATTATATGTAAATTTTATGATTGATATCATATTCAAATTATTTTAAATAATTTTAATTTTTTATAACCATTGAAAGAATAAGAGAACTTGGGACCAGTAACAGTTACAAGAACTTATTAATCCCACGTCAGAAAGTTATAAGAGAATAAGAGAAGAGAGGAGAAGAGAAGAGAAGTGAAGAGAGAAGAAGAGAAGAGAAGTGAAGAGAGAAGAAGAGAACAGAAGAGAAGAGAGAACATGAGAAATGAGAAAGAAATTGTATATTGTTGTGTATGCAGAAGAATGTAAAACAGAGCATGCATGGATATCATATTCTATCTAACATTATAAAGACTAAAATATTTAAGTAAGTTTTTGAAATTTTAAATTATTTTATTGAATTTTTAATTTAGTTATTTATTGTCATTTTAATTTCTAAAAATGTATGTTAATATTATCAATTAAATTATATACTAGTTAATGCAGTTCAAGAATTATTTTTTCAAGACCTTTTTCTTTAATTTCGATAAACGCTATATATTTTAAAAGGTTAAAATGGTAATTTGATCGATATTTGAATATCTAAGTCGAAGAATATATATATGTTTACGAAAGCACAAAAATAGGTTGTAGTATCAGTTTTATAAAATCATATGTTGTATGAGTTTTATAAGCTTCAACATAAAATCTCAGGAATAAAAAAACAGAGAGAATCTGAAACTTTTCTTTTTGGTGTCATAGAGCTTTGTGACACCTATGATTCAAGCGTCCGACACAGAGCTACCACTCTAAAGAGGTACAGTCAAAATCTTAAACAAATGTTCCCACCTAGTAGAACCCGAAACAAGTCTATGTTTCAAACTTCCATAACTAGTTACAATGAGTTAAGTCCAATCAGTGAGAGAATAAACTATCAATGTTGGCTAACCGATCACCACAAGCTATTCAGCTAATGAATTGCATCTAGTGAGCTATTGATGTTATAATCTCCTTGCTTCTAATTAAGACAGAAGATTGAAAGAAACAAGACAAGGGCATTAAATAGTGAATAACCATTTCTCCTTGGCGTGAACTAATGTCTAGTGAATTAGAAAGCATTAAGAAAATGATGGTGACGTATTAATATATAGTGATGAATGGTAGGAACTCTGAACAGTCCAAAATCACCTTTTCCTCTTTTCTGTTTCTTCATTATGTCTAAAAGAGCAATAATATATGGCTGAGAGGCACGACCAAGTTGCCCTCATTGCATGTTCCAAGCTTTTGACTGCTGACGTGTGTTGCTGTTGATGTTGCATGCTGAATGGGAAGCAACTAGCAAGAACCAGCTAGCAAATTAAGAAGTGGAAATTCTGTATTACGTGCAAGCCAAGAACTCAGCTAATGCCTAATTAAAAACACAAACTGCAATTTTCGCCTTTAACTATACTGTTTTTCTTTTCTTTCTTTCTTTCTTTGTTCTTTTATAGCCCATGTTCACATGCAATGCTTATGTGTGCATGTAAAAGGTTATACTTCTATGGATAGGTAAGAGGTAGCATTAACGTCTCTAACATATGCATATTTGTATAATTCTTGTTCTTTGTGAAACTATGCGGCGATTAGTTGCACACATTTGGATAGAATTTTACCCTGTTAAGTGTCTTAACAACAAACTTGTAGAATTCAGCAGAAACAAGAAACCACCACTTTCGATTTAGGTTCAACTAGTTAAACTGCTTGTTGAACACATAATATCTGAATATGTAAGAGAGTACTAAACCTTCTCAACTTTGTTTATATGACTAGTTAAACTGAAAATTAAATATAAAAGGTAATATATTAAATAACTTAGGTAAAAAGTGTATATGCTTTAAATATTATCGTTGTTTTATTTAATTTCCTTTTTTTTTTGCAAAGTAAACGTAACAATTACTTACGAAAATCTTGAAGTTAAAAATGATAAATAAAATTAGTTCATGAAAAAAACTCATTTCTAACTCACTGAAAATTGTATTATTTTATTAGTTCTTTGTATGAATCAATCACACTACAATAATAAATAATCATATGTATATGGAAAAATACATCCCATTCTATATAAGAAATAATCAAATCTACGTAGCATATATAGTAGATATAGAAAAAAAAAATGTTATGCATATCGAGTTTAAGGCAGCGTTAAGAATTTTTTCACGATTGTAAATAATTTATAAGAGGTAAAAAGTATTTGGGTCCGAGTTTTGAATCTCAAACGATTATATATATACACCCTCGCCAACAGGTATGAAATCACCTATATAAACTAAGACTAGGATTAGTAACTCAACAGATAAAGGGCGAATACTGGTATGAATCATTTTTCCAAACAAAGATATGTTTCACAAGACTTTCAATATAAGCTTTTCCTTTAAACACTCACCAATTTTTCTCCTCTATATTCCAACAAAATAGCATACTACAATATTACATATTTCAAAACTAATAGTACGAGCAAAGAAGAAAATAAGATCAGTTGTCTCTTTCCATTTCACAAAAGATCAATTAACATCATGGTTAGTCAACTCCATATTTACTTTTTATTAATTTTATCTTCTTGGTCATATATTTTTCAATCCTTTTTTAATAATCTCCAGGTAAAAAATATACCTTTCGTGAAATATTTTTCTTCCATACCTCTTCAAATATTTCATTCCTATCACATCCACACTTGATATTACGTAATTATTTGTAAGTCAAACTCATAAACATCATAGGTTCCCTTTTCAAACCCCATTATCATGTTCATTTATAGTAATCTTTACATTTTGTAGTTAAATATGTACAAGTTATGTAGTAGCGAATTTTTTTCAAATCATCCATGTCAGAAACCACTTGCAACTCACTCCAACCCATTCACCCACTTTGTTGACCTCTGTTATGAAATGGGAAACACTAATACTATTTTAAACCTACTTGCAAATTTTTTCACCCCTTTCAAGTGTCTAACCTATGAAGCCCGGACACTAACACGGGTACGGATACGACACGGACACGGACACGTAGACATGTAGACACGTGTAGTCTCTAAAATATAGGACATGGAGACACGGACCTATATGTTACATCACTATCAATTTCAATCAAGATTTATGTATTAAAAAACTATCTATGAACAAAGTTAGTCAAATATAACAAAAAGATAGATATAATTTCTTTATCTAAAATCTAAAAAGTCAAAAGAAATATGTATAATCTAAATATTCTTATTATATATAAGATTTGTATCTTATCTTTATAATAAGTTAACAAGTTTTTAAGTAAATTATTGTATTATTCTCTTTTAAAATTATGTTAGAACTATGTTAAAACTGTTAGATGTTTAAAATATTGTCTTTTGAACTGGACACTTTACTAATACGTGTCGTACGAGTGTCGTACTGGTGTCAGTGTCCGATACGTGTCGGACACGGATACGCCACCAAAAATGAAGTGTCCGAGCTTCATAGTGTCTAACCATAACTTGGTTTGTTTCTCATCTCCATATTTTTTTATCATGTTAGTATACCATTTTTGGTTGACCTAGACCTTATACTTTCGGCATGTCTCTCTACCATATTGAAGATTTCCTCGCATTGTATGTTTCGAACATGTTTTTGCATTTTCAATACTTAGATCCAATTTACCTTGCCCCTAAATATATTGATACTTCCACGTATATAGAAGAGGTATAAGTCCCATTTATTAAAAAAATATATAATCTATCAATCTAAAATAATAATATTAACATAACGCTAGAAGAGATTCAAAGCTAACAATAATAAGCAAGCAAATGAAAATTTATCTACAATAAGAGTTAACATAATTTATCCTTTAACCAAGTAAAATCAACCTATTGGTCACAAAGTTGAGACAATTTGTATTTATTCGAAACTCATCATCATTGTAAAGCAAAAAAATATGGTGCATCCTTTAATATATACCCCTTTTTTTTCTTATATAATTAGATAAGTTAAGAAAGGTGTAAAGTAAAAGTAATAATACAATTTCTTCTACACTTTACTTGTTTGGATTGACTACTACTCACTCACCAACTAAAGATATAGTCTTATTCAAAGAATCATAAATCTTAAAAGGAAGAGATTTACTTTTCTCACATTTTCCTTGTCAACTTTAGAGAAATTGAGATGAGAAGGATTTTTCTAAAATAAGTCAAGTGCAAAATGTATTTATTTTGATTAAAATGAATAGAAATTGTCGATGTTTCGGATCTGTCAAATTTTTAGAGTTCAAGATGGAATGAAACTAGAAAATCAACTTGATTAGATCAGAATAGAAAATATGAAAATTTATGTTAACTGTTCTCGTTATAGAAGGAATTAAAAATTACTACAGAATCAAAATAAACAAGGACTACAATTATATAAAAAAAAGTAAGAACAAAGTGACAAAAAGTTGAAAAGGAGAGTAGCTATCCTCAACTGGTACATTGAGGCAACAACAATGACAAAATGAAGTACGAATGGCATGGATAAGAGTTCCAGGCGAAAGATCAAGAAAAGATATATATGATTAGAACAATAAATGATGTAACAAAAAATTGAAGAATTGAGGAAACTTCATCCTAGAGGGCTCACGATACATAGATCATATATGTAGGGACAACTATGCGCTCCTTACTGGAGAAGAAGGATCAAACCTAAATGAAATAATACAAAAGAGTGGAAAATGGTTTGCTACAATATTTGATGTAATAACCCGATGGCTCGAAAAATTCATTCTATGAAATAATGATCAATACATAGTATCTTTAAGAAATGAGATATCGTGTTGAGATTATTAAAATGTACATTGTTTGGGAATTCGATCTATTTAAGGAGATATCTTGATTCTACTGGATTTACATAGATGAAGATTACCAGTTAGTGAAGAATCGAAGGAGGTTCATATGGTCATATCTGAGGTTTGAAATATATGATAAATCATGGATATTTATATTTACATCTATTATATAATTTCTATGCGATATAGTTTCTATTATATGAAAAAATATGAGATGTTATATGTATAGTAACTCAAATCATAATATGGAAAATATTTCTGATATGGAAAATGGAACAACAAGAATTGGAATTGGAACTTGATATGGTAGAGGGATTGGTTTGTGTGGAAATTACCTCAAGCATGATTCAATAAAAGTTTCACCACAATTAAATGGCCAAGATGAATAGAAATGAAATGGAGAGGAATCAAAAAATTATACAATAAAGTATGTATATAAGATATTTTTTACACTTTAAACTGGAAAACACGTGCAATCCCAAATGTAAAGCACTTTATATGGAGATTAAGTATGAATATGATAGCAACTTCGGACCAAGGAGAGTTCCAGTCCCTTGTAAGTTATGTGTGTTATGTAAAGAATAGGAAGAACCTATTCAACACTAATTTCTAGAATGCAAGATATCTAATAGAACATGGTATCTATGTCATGAATGGACAGGTCTTAAAACAATTGTATATAACAAAATTCTAAATCATTTTCACCACTTCAATCTATCATGTTTGAAAGCAAATGAAAATATAATATGAAAAAACTATGTGGATGACATTAATGAGAGAAATACGAGATCATAAAAGTGATGTAATGTTCAAGAATCATACAATAGATGGAGAGAAAATTTTTAAAATTGTACAATGAAAAGCTTGGATATGGATTAGAAATAAATCTAAAAAGACAATTTTCTCATAGTCTAATTGATATACTTGTCCAATATATATAAATATATATATATATATATATATATATATATATATATATATATATGTAAATAATAAGCTTACAAAAATAGAATCGATGTTTGATTCAGATATAAACAAAAAGTATTCAATGTGATGAACATGTTCACATGTAATTTTAATATAAACCAAAAGTTTTGTATACGATTTGGAATATCCCAAGTTTGCTTATATTTATAAATTATTTTTATTAAAAAAGAAATGTAAATATATTGTCTTAGTTTTATAAAATAAAAATAGTAATATATTTACACAATATTATAAAAATAGAGAGATGAACAAAAATGAACAAAGGATATGAGAATAAAATATTCTATTTTTCTATGTATTGATAAAAAAAACAAAGAGTTGAATATATAGGTATAGCTAAAGATAAAAAAATAAAGAAAAATATTACAACCTGATATTGTCCTAAAATAAAAAAATAAATAAACAAAATTGATGATAATTTGATTCTCGTCATAAAGACAAAATCAAATAATTAATATTTCTTTTCTTCTAACATTTTGATCCTATCATAAAGATAAAATCACAAAATTGATATTGATATTAGTTTCCTTCTATTAGCCTTGTATCCATATCCTCTAAAACACCCCGTAAGCTGGGAAGCAAATATTGATGAGACCCAACTTGGAACAAATATTCTTGAAAGACTGAGGACTTAAGGCATTTATATAAATGTCTGCTTGTGGAAATGGGAAGCAAATAGATGAGACTCATCTTCAATTTTTCTCTAACAATGTGACAGTCTATTTCTATATGTTTCGTACGCTTATGAAATACTGGATTTACTGCAATGTATCTTTCAAATCTTGAAGAAGATAGACTAACCATTGAATTTTACATGTAAAAGTGGTCATTGCCCTGTATTTAGCTTCACAGGAACTCTTTGATATTGTTCCTTGCTTCTTTGATTTGCAGGCTATAACAGAATTTTTAAGATACACACTAAAATTGGTCACTGATTGTCTTGAATCACTGCAAGTGCACCAATCACTATCACAAAAGACTTTTAGATGGGCAGAACTGCTGGAAAAGAAAAATAAGACAAGACTTGGAGCTCCTTTAATATACTTGAGCATTCTAATTGCTGCATTATAGTAAACAATTATAGGCTTATCAAGAAACTGAGAAAGTTGGTGAACAAAAAATGTTATGTCAGGTCAGGCATTAATGAGATACATAAGTCTTCCAATCAACCTTCTACAGGCATGAACATCAGTGAAAGGCACATTTCTAGTAAGAAGACAATTTAACAAGATTATCCATAGGAGTGACTGCAGGTTTGCAGGCTAAAAGATATGCATCTGTTAACAATTCCAATGCATATTTCCTTTGATTCATCATCATCCCTTTCTTACTCCTTGCTACTTCAAAACCAAGAAAATATCTTAAATTACCAAGATCCTTGATCTTGAATGTCTTATTCAAAGCTTCTTTGACTTGCTCAATCTCTTCTTTATCATTTCTTGCCAAAATTATATCATCCACATACACCAATAATGTTGTAAAAGATCCTTAAGAAGAATTAGTAAATAGGGAATAATCATTCATAGATTGAGTATATCCCGTAGAAATAAAAAACGATGACAATTTAGTAAATGATTCCCTGCTAGCTTGTTTAAGGCCATATAAAGCTTTTTTTAATTTACAAACTTGTCCTGGTTGAATAGAAGTCAATCCAGGAAGAGCAATCATCTATACATCTTCTTTCAACTCTCCGTGTAAGAAGGCATTACTTATGTCCAACTGTTTCAACTCCCAGTTATATATAGAAGCTAGAGAAAGAAGCAACCTTATAATAGTCATCTTTGCTACTGGAGAAAAAGTTTCAAGGTAGCCAATGCCCTCTGTTTGTGTGTATCCCTTTGTCATAATCTTGCTTTATATCTTTCAACAGTCCTATCAACATTATACTTTATTTTGAATATCTATTTGTAACCTATGGCAGTTTTGTTCTTGGGAAGAAAAGCAATCCCCATGTTTGATTTGACTCCAAAGCATATATCTCACACTATATAGCCTTTCTCCAACAGTCATATTTCACAGCTTCAGAATAAGTGTTTTACTCAACATGTGAAGAAATAAACATAACAAAAGATTTATAAGAAGGTGATAATTTATTTTAAGACAAAACTGAATTCAAAGGATATTTAACTCTAGAAGATGTATTGAAAACATTGAGATTACAATGATAATCCTTTAGATACTCGGGCGGTCTTTTTGTTATGGTACTCATTCGAATTGATTGTGTTGTTTCATGATTTTCATTAAGGTTTTGGTCTCTATGAGAACAGACTTCTTCGAGGATATGGATGTATGTTTCATTGTCATTATTAACATTATTTTCAATATTATCACAGGATGCAAAAATGACTCATGACGGCTAGCTCAAAATAGGTTGATCTTCTGTAAAAACATCTTGATAATGAATGTTTGGACTGTTAGTTTCATTGTTAGTATATTCAACCCTTTGATATGGAAAAACATGTTCATTGAAGACAACATCCCTAGACACAAATTTTTTTTCTTGATTGAATATTCAACAAAATATATCATTTTGTCCCCCACTTAAAACCAATAAAAACACATTTTGATGTCCTTGGATCAAGTTTACTTCTATTTTTTGATAAAGTGCTAGCATAACATAAATATCCAAACACCTTTAATTGATTAAAATCTGATGGAGTTTTGTAAAGCATTTGAAAAATCATTTAAAACAGGTGTGGGAAACATGTTTATAATATGTGCAACATGTATCATAGAATATGACCAATAAATTTTGGGTTAATGAAATTGTAGCATGAGAGCTCTTGTTACATTTAATAAATGACCATGTTTCCTTTCAACTATATTATTTTGTTGTGGAGTATTGACACATGAAGTTTGATGTATTATTCTTTATTGATAAAAGAAATTAGTCATGAAAAATTCAGTCACATTTTCACTTTTTATTACTTTTATTGCGGTCTCAAATTCTGTTTGAATAAAACCAACAAAATCTTCTAAAATCCCATGTGTACCTTGAATTTTTTATTTTAAAAGAAAAACCATGTGTACCTTGAATAATCATCAACTATGGTCAAGAAATATTTATGACCATTAATTGATGATAATGAGTATGGTCCCCACACATCAACATGAATCAAATCAAAATATCTTTTAGATTTAGATGCACTAAGAGAAAAGGAAAGTCTTTTTTGCTTTGCAAAATGACAAATATTACAAATAAAAGATTTTTTATATTTAACAAAAGAAAATTTATTTTTGATAACATCTAAAGATTTGTTTGAAACATGCCTTAACTGAAAATGCCAAAGGTTTCAAGATCACTATAGCAATAAAATTGACAGTATTGGTGATATGTGGAGATTTGACAGGTTTGATTTGAAGGTTTTGATAAAAAGGGACCCTGAGTATATAAAGTCTACCTTGCATCTCAACTTATCGAATCACTTTTTAAGGAGTTTTTGTCCCTTAATGTGACAACCATTAGAGTAAAAAATAATCACACAAGACAAATTATCAATTAACTTTGCTACTGAAAGAAGACTAAAAGTGAAGTTAGGAATATACAAAACATTATCTAGAACATTATCTTGATTGATAAAAATACTTCTAAAATAATTTGTAATGACTTGATTTCCATTTGGTAATTTGACAGAAATAGGAATAATTTGATGATATGAAGTGAAATGAGTTAAAGATGAACAAATATGATCAGTAGTACCACTATCAAGAATCCAATAATTAAAGGAAGAGAGAAATTTATTACCAGTGTGTGTTGTTGTGTTGGGAGGAATGACAGAGATTTGATTAGAGACATTGTCATTGGATTTAGACTATTGTAAAAGGAATAGCAATGTTTGATACTGCTCAGGAGTAAAATCTATTTGCTGAGAATGTATCCTGACCTTGAACCTTCGTGATTCTACTGATTATTATTACAGTTTGTTTTATGATTTTTAAACTTGAACTGATGTGGAAAACCATATTTTCTATAACATGTATTAATCACATGTCCTGTCTTTCCACAGTGACTGCAGACTTTAGAAGTATACTTCTGTTAGTATCAATAATTGTCTTTGACTGATCACCCAAAAATTGTCTCTCTTGTTGTGTATCGATAGAACAAATCATATGTTGTTGAGAACTAACATGATAAAGTGAACTAAAATCTTGTGAGTGATCAACAATTTCGGCCATGATAAATATAACAACCAGAGCTCTCAAATTAGAGCTCTAATACGATATTATGAAAATAAAGAGATGAACAAAAATAAATAAAGGATGTGAGAATAAAAATATTAAATATTCTGTTGTTTTTCTATATATTGATAAAAAAAATAAAGATTTGAATATATACAAATAATGTACCCAATATAGCTAAAGAAATAAAATAAAAAAAATATTACAACATGATACTGTCATAAAACGAAAATAAATAAAATAAAGAAAAATAAACAAACAGATGACAAAAAAATAAACAAACAGAATTGATGATAATTTAATTCTCATCATAAAAATAAAATTAAATAATTAATATTTTTTTTGTAACAATTTAATCATGTCATAAAGACAAAATCACAAAATTATATCAATTTCATTCTATAAACCTTTTATCTATATCTTCTAAAACACAAATAAAGATAACAATCATATAACTAAATTCGACTATAGTATGAAATGAGATTAATATAATAGGTGGACAAAGGAGAGAAATAAAAAGATAGAAAGTAAAAAAATAACAAATATAATAAGTGTGGGATAAAAAATAAATAATAAGAAGATTTAATAAATATTATAATTTTCGCTTAGAACCCCCTCTCTCTCTCTCTCTATATATATATATATATATATATATATATATATATATATATATATATATATCAGTATAAACATTATATGGAAATTAGATATGAAAAATAATATATAAGAAATTTTTTTGTGATATGAAATATGATTAAATGAGATTGATTTTGATAGCAGATTCCGGGAGGTGAGGGCGGGGACATGAAAATTAAGCACAAGGATGTTAAGTGCTAATTCAAATTATAATAGATTAAAAAAACAATAATAACACGCACTTCAACCACCGTGCGCAGAAACAAGTAAGTGCGCTTCTGCCGTAATCACTTTTTCCAATTAATATATGTACTTAATTAAACAATAATTTCCATTTATATATATATATATATATATAAAATGTAGTACGTGAAGTCAATTCTTCACGCGCATAAATAATGCCTCACACTATTTTATATTTTTCCGAAACTAAGATATATTCAGAGAATTAAGACGTAGATATCATTTTTAAACTCCTTTCTATTATATTTTGGATTTTAGTTTAGAATTAATGTGTAACAAAAACTATAACGTTATAAAGATCTTGAATTTTAATTGTAATTACACTGCAAAAGATTAGTTTTACATTAAAAGTTAATTTTTTTCAAAAAAAAATTCTTTAGAATATTTTGCACTTAAGACATAATTGAATTAAAATTGGTTAACTTTAAATTTTTAAATGTGAAATCATAAATAATGAATAATTTAAATTTGGTGTGCATGACAACATTTTATTTCTTTCGTTTTAAAAGTTAAAAAATAAAAAGAAAAATTAATTCAAATAAAAAAGTTAACATTGTGTTATAACTTTTTTTTCAATTCATTAATAACAAATAATAAAAATATTTTATATTGTCATTTTTAATTACATATGTTAAATATGATATTATAATTGAATGTTTTAAATAATACACTACAAGAAAAAAATTATTTAAAAAAAAATTTTAACTACCAAATAAAATGATAGAATAATTTATAATTAATTAACAAAATAAAAATATTTTATAACATAATATCAAACATAAATTCACCCTGGTGTGCTATCTATCTATATCTATCTATATATATATATATATATTTCCGATAAAAAATAAAAAATAGTATCAAACTTAAATCCTTTTCAAACCCTACAAACAAACATACTCTTGAGAACCAAAAGGTTGCTGCAACATCTGTAATGCTCTA
>Ga0209700_104532_pt1 | contig 24875 bp, 13 predicted proteins | sample SiratroredBW_FD_187528 | JGI IMG/M metagenome (GOLD analysis project Ga0209700, IMG submission 187528) | Root nodule microbial communities of legume samples collected from California, USA - Siratro red BW (SPAdes) (version 2) | ecosystem: Host-associated > Plants > Roots > Nodule | place: USA...
CCCTCTTGTTAGCCTCAAACATAATGAATTCCATGAATAAATTTATGTGAAAAAGGTCAAAAGACTCAATCATTTTCGAGATTTTTCCAACTCCGAAAAGTTTGCAACAATGGAGGAATTGTCTCTGCCACGTTCCATGCTTTTTCTTGCAGAAATTTAGGGCGAAAGAAGAGCCTTTAATTTCTTGCAAATTGTGAGTGTCCAACATGTTCATATATTCTTGCAAATTGTGAGTGTCCAACATGTTCATATATTCTTGCAAATTGTAATCAAAACATGACAAATCTTTTTCTTATAGTTGAAATTGTTGTTCTTGTGGTTGCTCTTGGAGTTCTTGAAATGGTAATTCTTGTAGATAAGGGTCGGAGAAGGGTGGTGGGGTGGAATGAGAAACCCTTGCTCTGAAGGCCGCAAGGTGGTGAAGGAGAAGGTGGAGTTCGGCTTCGGCAGAGACTATCGCATACTTTAAGTTTTGAATCAGCTTTGCAGAATGAGATCGTCTTTGCCGAAGCCGAACTCCAACTTCTCCTTCACCACCTTGCATCCTTCAGAGCAAGGGTTTCTCATTCCACCCCACCACCCTCCTCCGACCCTTATCTACAAGAATTACCATTTCAAGAACTCCAAGAACAACCACAAGAACAACAACTTCAACCACAAGAAAAAGATTCGTCATGTTTTGATTACAATTTGCAAGAATATATGAACATGTTGGACACTCACAATTTGTAAGAAATTAAAGGCTCTTCTTTCGCCCTAAATTTCTGCAGGAAAAAGCATGGAACGTGGCCAGAGACAATTCCTTGATTGCCGCAAGCTTTTCAGAGTTGGAAAAATCTCGAAAATGATTGAGTCCTTTGACCTTCTTCACAGAAATTTATTTATGAAATTCATTATGTTTGAGGTTGACATAAGGGCAAGAGACCCGGTTGGTAGATGCTTAAGGCTGACTGAAAACTTGTAGAATAAGATCGTCTCTGTCGAAGCCGAACTCCAACTTCTTCTTCACCACCTTGCGGTCTTCAGAGCAAGGGTTTCTCATTCCACCCCACGACCCTCCTTCGACCCTTGTGTACAAGAATTACCATTTCAAGAACTACAAGAACAACCACAAGAACAACAATTTCAACCACAAGAAAAAGATCGTCATGTTTTGATTACAATTTGTAAGAATATATGAACATGTTGGACATTGGCAACTCAGTATCTTTGTTTCCGTTGTCCCCACTCAACTACTTTGATTACAATTTGCAAGAATATATGAACATAAATACTTATAAATACCAAAGTCCCCACTCAAGTACTTTAGTTTTAAATATTATAAAGATAATTTTGGAATAATAGTACAAATTATTACGTAATTCACTATTTTTAATTATTTTTTTAAACTAAAAGACTCTTGTACATAAAGGGAGTAGTTAAATAAAAAGCCTTGTTGTTTTAGTAAGTATATACAAATCCAATAAAAAAATATTGTTGATGAATCATTGTAAATTCAAACATTACAAATTTAATTAGAAAAATCTCACAGTCATAACCAAAACTAAATTCGGCTACGATACCAATTGAAAGAAATAATCAAATTAGGGTTTTAGTTTGATTATGACATATGAGTACATCATATTATATATAATCATATTATGTAGAAGATAAAAGGATTAGAACCTGGAATAGAAGAAGAGCTTTGATTCATCATCTTGTTGTTTTTTACCTCTTTATCTGAATAAGAGAGAAGAGTGTGTACAAACTGCTCCCAGAAAAATGTATCCAGAGAATAATATGTTTTATTCTTTAATAGGAAAAACTGACTGTGGGCAATTGTAGGGACTCTTCTATTTATTATTAATTATAATGGGCTAAGCCCACCTATTATCAGCTGATTCAATAAATATTCACATAATATAAATAATATTATTTTGTGTAACCAAATAAGTAATAACAAACAAATAAATAATAATAATAATTGTTACATAATATTTTGGCAAATAAGTTAATCTAGACAAATTATTAATTTATGTATATTCACAAAATAATTATTCCAACATATAAGCCATGATCTCAGTTGACTTGTCATTATAAAGACGCTTCCCCACACTTAACCCTTTGCCATAAAATCATCTCACCTTTTCTCTTTAACTCCTCCACCCACCCACCCCTTCACTTTTCTTCTTAATCATGCAACCTTCAATTATGGATCTTATTTTCACTTTAAACTTCTCTTCAAAACACCATTGTGGTTAAACTCCAATGAAAGTGAGTTCAAGTAAGACGGATTCTTTCTACACCTCCATAGTATCTTCCTGCACCTCTATAATTTTGAATATTACAATTTTAGTCATGATGAAAAGACCAAAATGCTCTTAGAGTTAGAGAAATAGGTTAAAGGTTAAGTGGAGGTTATGCGGATTGTACAATCCGTAATGATATAATTTTTTAAATTGAATTGTGGAATGTACAATCCGCAAATCTGAAATTAAATATTTCAAACTTGCGGATTGTACAATCTGCAATATTTTTTCCTACACCTTCATCATACGGATTGTACAATCTACAGTTACTGAAATTTTTTTAATGAATTGCGCGGATTATACAATCCCTAAGTGTGAAACAAAATTTCATGATCTGCAATTCATAGAAAAAAAATTCAATAATTGCGGATTGTATAATTGGTAAGATCGTGAAGAGTTCACAAGTAAATTCTAATTTTATTCAATGCAATGCAATTAAAATCTGACTTTGTTATATGTATTGTCACCGTAACACCACCCAATCATGTAATTAAAATTAAATAAAAAGTCTATTTTGCTACAGGCTTGTTGTGATTCCAAGTTCTAACTCCATTTTAAATAAAAAGTCTATTCTGCTCCTCTATACCTCTTAAATAATAAAGAGTTTCTTCTGCTGCTCTATACCATTTAATAAAGAGTCTCTTAGATGTTATGCTGAAACATTCACTCCTATTTCTTGATTGGTTTCATTTCAAATTTAATTAAAATAAAACTAAACTAATTAATTCAAATGAAAAGCACTTCTTGGATTTCATTTCAAATTCAATTAAAATTAAATTAAATTAATTTAATTAATACATTTTTAACTATCTCTTCCTCTTCCTATCAAATTTTAAAATCTCGATCACACCTCCAAAATCTCATTCACTTCTCAGACAATTTGGTAACACATTTAAATATAATTGCAATTACAAATACTACAATCCGCGAGTCTGGATATTCTAAGTGAAAAGGGTAAAGGATAGAGTTGGATTAAAATAATTTTTGAAAAGCTAAAATTATAATTTGCAATTTACTATGGAGGTGTAGAAAGACACTATGTAGGTGCAGGAAGAATCAGTCTCCACGTAATGGGCATTTGCATCCCATGTTTTCTAAACCCTAAACGTGAAGTCTCATTAGGGTTCCTCAAATACCATATTTGTCTATGAAAAAAATACCTTTAAGGATACAAAAATAAAAAATGTATTAATATATTTTCAATTGTAACGTATTCTAAAATATACAATTCATATATTAAATACATTTTGAAATATATTTTCAGATATATAATACATTCCAGAATATACTATATATTTTTGAAAAATAAAATTTAAAATTCAACTTTTTATGAGGTGTAACATTAGTATATGGGGTGCAGAATGCAATACCCATACTTACTTCGTGGACTTTGGTCCAACAAAATTTAAAAAAAAAAATTCTATAGACTTTGGTCCTTACTTTAGAAAGAAGCACGAAGCGCACGTTTGGATAAGATTTTGAAATTTTGATTTGACGAGTTCTTTCTGCACCTTAATACGTTCTTCCTACATTCTAATAAAAAAATTCAATACCATAATTATCTTTATATGAGAATCGAATGACACCCCCATTTGGTTGTCATTTTAAAAAAAATTGACAACCGGATGACATACTCATCCGGTTGTTAATTTTTTTTCAAATGACAATCGGACAGGGGTGTCATCCGGTTCTCATTTCCAAATCAAAATGATAATTGGATGAAACCTATCCAGTTCTCACAGTCCAAATCAAAAACAGATTAATTTTTCGATTTGCACTACGAGAACCGGATAAGTTTCATCCATCATTTTGATTTGGAAATGAGAACCGAATGACACCCATATCCGATTGTCATTTGAAAAAAAATTAATAACCGGATAAGCAGACCATCCTGTTATCATTTGAAAAAAAATGACAACCGGATGGGGTGTCATCCAGTTGTCAAATTTTTTTCAAATGACAACTAGATGAAGTGTCATCCGGTTCTCATATAAAAGTAATTGTGGTATTAAAACTTTTTATTAGGGAGCAGGAAGAACGTATTAGGATACACGAAAAACTCGTTTTTTGATTTTTAATTAACTTGACCTTTGTAGAATTAATTTTGAGTTTTTTTATTGATATATTTTAAAGATAAATTATGTTTACAATATATTCTGATTTAACTACGAGTGTTTCTTTTAAAAAAAGTTAAACCTTCATTTATCAGGAGCTAACATTTAATCTTCTTCTGTTGGAATAAATTTCATATAAAGGTGACGCAAACAACGCCATTTTTTTTGGATGACGTAAATTTTAAAAGATTTATTTTCACACGAAATAATTTTTGAAATTTATTATTAAAACTGATTTTGTGTTTGTAATGATACAAAAAAAGTTAGTTTTGATTTTTTTGTGGGAGAAGTGTCAAACATGTTTCTCAAAGATATTATTATTCACATTTCTTAGTGAACTCATCTTATTCTCATTTTTTTATAAAAAAGCTATAGTTGTTCATTTTTTTAATTTAGAAAAAAAAAAAGATTAGATAAAAATAATCGACGTGAATGAAAACATGTCATTGACTTGATTCGGTTAACAACAGAGAGTAATATTGAAGGGTGTTTGAAGTGAGTGAGGTGAATGAAAATCCGATCGAAGAAGAGTAGCGGTGAAGCTTCCAAATTGGTGGCCATGGCGAAGAAGCGAAGCTCCAAAACTACCGTTTTCTTCATCTTCGTCTCTTTCATACTTTTCTGTGCTTTTCTCCCTGTTTTCGCTCCTCTTCCTTCTTTCCACTCTCACTCTTCTCACTCTTCTCACCATTCTCGTCGCAATACAGTAAGTTTCTTTACTCATGCTCTCATGTTATTTTCAATTGTTTATACAACTACATGAGCTAGCTCTTTGTCAAATGATAATGCTAAGATAGATGTGTTAGCAGAGCTTCTAGCTTGTAGTAACCTGTTAGTGAAGGAGTTTTTAGCGCTTTTATTGGAAGTAGGAAAAATGTTATTATATAAGTACTGTCTTCAATTCTTCAACATAACTTGCACTATAGTTTGGTTGTTATTTTCTACCTTAATAACTAGCTGTGATTGCTGGTAATCAGGTTAAGAGAAGGTTCGAGATCGCCAGTGATAGGTTCTGGAGAGACGGTGAACCGTTTCAGATAATCGGTGGTGATGTGCATTATTTTCGAGTGCATCCAGAGGTAGTAAATTTCTTGCTGACATCTCTTAGTTTGGAGTGAGAGGGATTTTCAGCACCTGCACACCATGATTGTGTTTCAGTCATTGGAAATATTATTGCTTCTTCATCTTTAGATCTGTTTTGGTTCTTTTATGTTGGTATTCTATGCTCTGTAGAACAAGAAAATGGAGTGAGCTATCATGCTCTCTTGTTATCTTCCTCATGAGGATAACACAGATTGATGAATGAATTTACCTCATCATTCTCTTAGACATCATAACTCGTAAGCATTTTGTTTTGTTCAAGTTAAATGCTCTTTATATGGTGATGTTGTTTTCTTTCTAATTGGCAGTACTGGGAAGATAGATTGTTAAAAGCCAAGGCATTGGGCTTGAACACAATTCAGACTTATGTTCCTTGGAATCTGCATGAGCCAGCTCCTGGAAAGTTTGTTTTCGAGGGTTTCGCAAACATTGAAGCATTCCTCAACCTTTGTCACAAACTTGGTCTGCTTGTGATGATTCGACCTGGACCATACATATGTGCAGGTTGGATATTGTTGAAGATTTGATTTGATTGTTAAAGATATGATCTCATTAGGTTGAATGTAAATAGGGATATCAGATGTATTTAGTAGATATGCAGAGATTTTATTTTATTTTGTTACCTTAATTATCTTGTACATATGATTATAAATAGATCAGTGTGTGCATATGCTCATAACACACACAATTCCTGTAATCCTACATGGTGTCAGGGCAGGTTCAATCCCCCAATTTTTTCTCAGCCTGTTACTGTTCTTCATGATGAATAGTACCTTTAACGCTTCCTGCTGCCAAACAGCAACTCATAATCAAGACAAAAGATTTGAGTATGACCATTAACCACCCAACCAGTTTTGAATTGATCAATATTATGATCCCGCTCAACCTTCACTATATAGACCCAGTGACAACCAACAATAGACACCTTTGGAGGTATTTAATCCAATGGAGGAGCAAGAAACATAATACATTTGCTACATCTAGTATTGAAGTCATGGAAGCAGCTCCAAGTGAAATTACGTGGCTACAACAACTCCTTAGGCAGCTACAATTGGGGGACATTTAAGACACTGGGCTTATTTGCGTTTATCAAACCACTCTTCATATTGCATCTAATTCAGTTTTCCATGAAAGCACTAAACATATAGATATATGTTGAGAAAGTGCTTTCAGGAGAAATCACCATTGAATTTGTCAGCTCTAGTGACTAGCTAGCAGATATGCTCACAAAATCTGTCCAGGGTTTCAAATTCATCATATTTGTAGCAAGCTTGACAACATTTGGCATATTTGTTCTACCTTGAGGGGAAATCTTGAAGATATGATCTAATTAGGTTGAATGTAAATCAGGATATAAGATATATTTAGCAGATATGTGGGGATTTTATTTTATTACCTTAATTATACTGTACATATGATATGATTATAAATAAATCAATATGTGTATGCCCATAAAACACACAATTCCTGTAATCCTACTGATATCTTACAACTTAAATTCCTGTATACTCAATTTATCAAGGAACTTCAAGTTTGTCTAGATTACCAAAATATAATTTTCCGATTTTCATGCATACCTTTTCATCAAAGAATGTAATTTTTGGGTTGTACTCACTTAGATTGTATCTCTTTTGACAAAATAGCAGAATTGTAAAACCCATACTCAAAATTCACAACGAGAAAATAATGTGTGGTTTTTGTATGCTGTGCACTAACTTTGACATTGTTCTAGAAGACAATCTTATCTATAAATATCTTATTTCCTCTTTTATACAGTATATTTAATCCCCTGAACCTGGAATCTCCATTGTTGTTGATATTTTGTTTAAAATGGTGAACAAGAATTCAAGATGATGAGTTACTGTTGATTTGTTTCAGAGTGGGATTGGGGCGGTTTCCCAGGTTGGTTCTATTCCATGAACCCAACTCCCAAACCAAGATCATCTGATCCTACATATCTTCAACTGGTATGTTTTTCTTAATATATTTTATTATAATGTCAGTCTTCCATGCAACTAACATCTTTGTACTCAGTAATCTTATATTTTTCATGTTTTTATTCATATTTCTATCTCTTATATGCCTTTCTGCTTTTCTGCTTTTCCCTCATGTTTTGCAATTTTGGAAACACAACTCAACATGTCTCTTGGTGTTTTATAATTTATTCATATTTTATTAGATGTTCTCTCTCATGTTCGATGTTCTTTCTTCTCTATTTAAACATGTAAGTTTTTTTAGTCTTGACAATTTCTGTTTTGTCCGTGCGATAATTCTAGACTTTCTAAGAAGAATGTGAATGCAGTATTCTCTTATTTAAGCGGGAATCAATATGAATTACAGTTATGTTGCCTTGATAGTTCAGCATCATCCTTATGATTCTTGGGCTTAAAATCTCAATCATGGCTTCTATAGGTTGTAACCCCTTGCTTGATACCACAAGTGTTTCAGTAAAGCAGCCTGGAGGTTGAGATTGTTGTTATCTCTTCTGAGACCTGACTTCTTAGGCCTGCATGCCTTGCTTCTGTTCCATCTTCTTAAAGTTAAATTAAGATTATGGTAACATGTAACCTCAAGATTTGAATTGAGCTCAGTCAGGTTGTGACAATTAAAGAGTGCCGGTATCATTTAGAACGTTATTGAACAATATACAAGTGCGGATGTTGTCAGGCTATAACATTGCCTGTCTCTCTCATATTGATACTACATAATCAGCCACGTTGGAGAAATCCTTTAGTGCCTTTGCTGTCAGGCTATGCTCAATTAAACCATCTCTTTGTTATTTCTAAAAGGGAAAAGGTGAACTTTGTGTGTGCCTTCATTGTAACAATGTCTTAGAGTGGTTTAAATGGACTATGTTAAACAATGCATTATGATCATTGAACTCATAGCATTTTGTAAAGAACTCTAGATTGTGAATGTAAGTAATGTGATTTTGAAAAGGATGTCTATGTCCTTGAAAGCATTTGGCGTACGTTTTTCTCCATGTTTATACATTATTTTTGTTGAAGTTTGGACTTATTATAGTTTGAAATTTAAGGTTGAAAGATGGTGGGGTGAGCTGCTTCCAAAGTTTCTTCCTCTCTTATATGACAATGGAGGCCCTATAATAATGGTTCAGGTATGTTGTTTTGGGTAGAATTTATTACTTGTATTCACCTGATAGCCATTATCATACCAGATGTTTAAAAAACATAAAATATGTTGAAGTTTATGTTCTGACTTCAGAAACAAAAAACTTTATGTGCTTATTTGCTTCTTCAAGTTATAGGGGTATGATGGAGAATGAAAAGAGATATTATTCTGAATTATTGATATATGGAGACAAATTACTGAAACCATACACTAATCGTTTTAGGTCATTAGTATACTAATGCTGTACACAGAACTTGATTGCTACAAGCCTGACCCAAAAATACCAACAATGTCATAAGATTAAAAAACAAGAAGAATCCTATTGTTTTTGACATTTCTCTTCCTATTTGTTCTCTCTAAAACTTAAGCTATGTGTGGTTTGCTTACATTCAGTAGAAAGTAGTTTGTCTAAATATGCAAGTATTTCTCTACTAGTGTGAATCCCTGAATGCTTAAATTTCTTTATTAAGATTGGACTTAATGTCACAATTATTGAATATTTTTCAAGATTTGTGCATTTCTTTTCTTTTGAAGACCACTTATCTTATAAAGGAGTATTACATTGACTTATATGACATCATTTGACAGATTGAAAATGAGTTTGGTTCTTATGGAGATGACAAAGCATATCTCCATCACTTGGTCACCCTTGCAAGAGGTCATCTTGGCCATGATGTTATTTTGTAAGGGTTGTTGTTATGTTTTTTAACCCTCTCACTTTATTCTTCTTAAACTGGAGTATCTTTCTGTAATTATAGCAAAAGATGTTGGTTTGTAGGACTATGGTCATCTGAAGAGTTAGACCATGGCTTTTAGTTCTCCTCTTTCTGTCTGTATCTTTCTGTCTCAGTAATTTAACTGCCTAAATTTCAATGTGAAGAAAAATGAAAAGAAGATAGTGATAAAGAAATGGACAAATTGGAAAATGGAGAGAGAATGTACTGAAAGAGAAGGATGAAGTGGAAGAAGCTAAGTCAGGATAAAAAGAAGTCAGGCAACCGCAAATAGTCCAATTTTTGAACTATTGAGGGTAAAACATTAGCTATTAACGGATTTGACTACTAGTTTCCAGTCAAACAAATCAATAATTTTAGACATCATGAATATTCGTAGTTATTTTTTCATTTTCTTCACTTAATCTCACTTTTGCAAACGTATCCTCCAAGATGGAATTCATGCGTGTCATGCTCCCCTTATGATGGGTTCTGTATCTCAGAAATATGCAATTTTTAATTTTCTTGTATCTTCATAATTATCTTACCAAATTTAGTTTACGTCTCATAGGAATTCCTGTCTAGACATATTATAATTTGTACCGGGAATGAAAAAGAGACGGTAAACAGTTTTTTGTAGAACAAATCATTTGGTGACAGCTAAAGTTCTCTTTTCTGTGCACAGTTTTGCAGTGGTATCTATACTATTTCGAAGCAAGTAAGATAATGTGCTGTAGTGGTATATTTTTCAGAAAAATGAATTGTTATGTTTATCAATAAAGAAGGATTGGTTAAAAATAAAAACATGGAGTTGAATTTCAACTTTTGAACTTCTATTTAAAATGTTCAAATATACCCCTAAAAATCCAAAATTTAAACCGATAATGGAACAGGGCAATATCATGGCTAGTTTGAGTTCGATCTCTGTTTTTGTTAATCTTTTCCTTATATATTCACGGTTTTCAGATACACTACAGATGGAGGCGTGAGGGAAAATCTTGAGAAAGGATCTATTCATGGGGATGCTGTCTTTTCAGGTCAAAATTTGTTATTATGAATGTTACTTTAAGGTTTTATAAACCTGTATTTTCTCACCTTCCTCTCTCTCCCTCCCTCTGTGTAAAGATATGTGAATAAGGAAAACTATCAAAGTATGTGACATGCTACATCCATGACAGATTTGCGTGCCTGTGTTTTTCTGTGAACTCCAATCTTGTTTTCTTATCCTCATTAATTTGTTGTTGACTGACATGACTGATAAGATATATATATCTTTTGGTAGCTGTTGATTTCAGTACTGGTGATGATCCTTGGCCTATATTCAAGTTACAAAAGGAGTTCAATGCCCCAGGAAAATCACCACCTTTGTCAGCGTAAGTGTAATCCTATGAAATATCATTTCTGTTTATCAAATGCTAAATATTCAAACTGCTTATCGTATCAGGGAGTTTTACACTGGGTGGCTTACACACTGGGGAGAGAAAATTGCCACGACAGATGCTGATTTTACAGCAGCTGCTCTTGAAAAAATTTTGCAGAAAAATGGTTCTGCAGTCCTCTATGTATGTCTCAACCTCTACCTTTTTACTGTTTGAAAATCACATTCTGAACAATCCTCTTGGTTTGGGTTTTCTAATTTTCAGATGGCACATGGTGGGACTAACTTTGGATTTTATAATGGAGCTAATACTGGTGTAGATGAGGCGGACTACAAACCTGATCTCACTTCTTATGATTATGTTAGAAATCTTTTAACCCTTATGTTGAACGTTCCATAGTGAACTGTCACATGCATATTGCAAACTGGACTGACTATTATATATCCAGGATGCACCAATTAGGGAATCTGGTGACGTTGACAATTCAAAATTCAATGGTATGAATGTAATGTTTTTCACTCATTTTCAGGCTATCAATATTGTATTGTACTTAGTTTTCAAAATATTTACTATTTTGCAAATCTTTAGCCTAAAGCACTTTGTCATGCTGTGGAAGCAATATTCATAGAGTCAGATAGAAAGTGTGTTTAAATTGCTTTGTCTGGATATCCTAAATACATCCAAAGTCCACCTTTTAATTTCTAATTATGTCTTTCTGTGTTTTATGCTTTTCATGTTTATTATATTGTTATAAACATGGTCGAGGTTTCAAAATCACACCCTTTGTAACTTGGGCTTTCAGAATTAAGCGATTACTCTTGTTTTATAGGGAAAAGAAATATGATATCTGTTATAGTTTGGGTGTTAATGTAGAGAAAGAAAACATTCTGCATAAAACATATTGGGCAAAAGCAAGTTTCAAGAAAGTTATACTTTTTCACTAGTCACTCTCTCGCATATTATGAATCAAAATTATGTGGAACTTTATAATCTATAATGTTGAATACTTTAATTACTTTCGTACTGACATAAAATATCATATATTCAGTTGAAGAATATCTTCTCGTTAATCCAAACTATAATTCGTTCCCCTTCTGGTTTTGTCATTATTTGTTAAACTTCGTTATTTTCACTATAATCATCCAAGCAAAATTTAAATTTGTGCTTTCATATGTTTCAGCTATTCGAAGGGTTATAGCCAAATATAGCTCAGTACCTCTTCCACCTGTTCCCTCTAATAATAATGAAAAGGCAAGCTATGGACCAATTCACTTACAAAGAAAGGCTTTTTTATTTGACACGTTTGATTTCACCAGTTCCACTAATGTGTTTGAATCTGAAACTCCATTGCCAATGGAGTATGTGGGCCAGGTATGTCATTTCTTTCATACCGGTGAAAGATTCCTAAATTCCCAAATTGTATTATTTAAAATTAACTTTTGTGTTCAGTTTTTTGGTTTTGCATTGTATGTCACTGAATACAGAGCGAAGAGAGGTGGAAGAAGTTTGTTCATACCAAAGGTGCTATTTTAATTCCTTCTTTAGTTTTCATTTTTTTTTTTTTTTTTTTTTTTTTTGTAGCGACTTTCTTCTGATACCATCATCCTATTTCTATTACCCATAGCTAGAACGTTTACAGAATGTCTCATCAATATAGCTTCTCTAAATATAATAAATGCTAAATGTGCAGTTACATGACAGAGCTCAAGTATTTATTTCATGCCCTTCTGAAGACAATGGTGGTAGGCCAACTTATGTTGGAACTATTGAGAGGTGGTTAAATAACAAACTAAGCCTTCCTGATGTTAAATGCCATTCTAACATCAACTTACTTATTCTGGTATGTACCTGCTTTCTTTACGTATTCTTATATCATTTTGTAAAGAATTTATTTTTGGCGGACTTTTAGTTCATGAGCTTATGTCTTGGACTACGCAAATATCAGTTTTGATGATTTCGCTTGTTGGGATTTCATGAATTGGTCTTCGTCCTTCATTGTGGAGAATATAAGGGAGTACCAGAGAATTTAAATATTTATGATTAACTTCTTACTTTAGTTGTATAGTTTGTTATTTCTGATTGTGAGTTATATAAATCAAGATGCCTCAACTTCTGAGCAATTTCCTTCAGCTTATAACATGTTATGGGATTTCGCCGAATACTTTCTTCTGCCTTTTGTAGGTTGAAAACATGGGTCGTGTAAATTATGGGGCTTTCATCTTTGATAGGAAGGTATAGGTCATCTGAAGCTGATGCTGCCGCTCTAAATGTTTGATGGTAATTGGTTGATGTTTGACACAACTTCTACAGGGCATTCTGTCTTCAGTTTATCTGGAAGGGGAAGAAGTAAAAGGGTGGAAAATGTTTCCTATTCCTTTGCACAACCTGAATGAAATGTCAACCTACAATCCTGTCACGCAGGCTTCATATTCTGCATTCAGTGAAATAAGATCATCCAGAAAAAAGTTTATTTATAAGCATGGTATGTACTAAAATCCATTCTGGTGTGTGGAGAGATGCCTTGTTCTATCATTAATGCTCATTTCTATCTCGTAATTTTCTCAGTCATCACTTCTATGGTATTTTAAATCTTTGATGTCAAATATTGGCCAAGGTGTTTCTTTTCCTGCAGAGAATACTTCCAAAGAACCTGCATTTTATTCTGGCCACTTCTCAATTGATAAATCAAGTCAGGTCATGGATACGTTTATATCATTCAGCAATTGGGGAAAAGGCATTGTGTTTGTTAATGACTTCAATATAGGAAGATATTGGCCGGTAAACTAAAATAGTATTTTATTCCTCTTAAATAAATTATAATTTGCAAAATAACTTTAATTTTGGAATAAAACGGAATATTTTAAACAAATATAATTTCATAAGATTTTAGAAGGGAGTAGTAAGTTGTCTAACAATGATGCTTTTGCTTTGGTTCTTTGATAGTTGAGAGGACCACAATGCAATCTCTACGTTCCTGCACCACTCCTAAAGCAAGGAGATAACTTCATGGTATGTTCCCGGAATAGCTTTAATTTGACTCTAACATTTATAATCGTTTTATGTGATGTAAATTTGCCAAGGTTAATGTAACTCTCAACTTATAAATGGTTCTATTGGAGATATTATAAGACTCTAAGGACATGGTTCTTGCAACTGTTGTAATTGTCATTTATCTCAAGAATTATATTCACTGGTATATCTCAAAAAATGATATTCAATATTCACCTGAGAATGAAATTCACATTTGATTACATTCTCCTCAACCAATTTGCAGGTAATACTTGAGCTAGAATCTCCAGATCCTGAACTTGTGGTACACTCAGTCGATGAGCCAGACTACACATGTGGCTCCAGTGGGATGCGCCTTCATCAGCTGAAATAAAATGTCATAAAAATGTACGACATTTGAAAATACTTTAAGAAGTTGGAATTGAATGAAATTTCTTGCCTTAAATCAATTTTAAATATATAATTAAATTTAAGATATCCTATAATAATTTATTTTAAACATATAATAATTAAACATATAAATTATAGGAAGTGCTTTTTTATTTTTTATTATTTTTTCTACAAGGATAACTAGAAGGAAGGGAGGAGTTATGATCTGATAAGCATCAGAATTCCTACCAAACAACCAAAGAAAAAGGAAAAAATACTACTTTAAAACCGAAAAAACCTAACATCGAGCTTCAGAAGGCTTCTGCTTAAGGAGACCCTTAACAATGGACTCAATGTCCAGATAAGAGCAGTCGTCCTCAGGAGAAGACTCGATGGGCCTAATCTCCCAAAATGGTCCGTCTTCAGCAGCTTTCAATCCAAAATGTGGAAACATCGGATAATTGCTGGGAGCACGGATGTGGGTATGGGCAAGGGAGGCCATAGCCTGAGCTAACTCAGGGATAGACCGAGCGCTCGACTTCAGACGAAAGCTGAAGGGGAAGAGGGCGCGAGGGTCAGCCGAGTAGGTTGGGGCGGTGGGGGCTGTTTCAGGATCTGTGTAAACCACCTGAATCTGGTTGGAGACAATGCCGGAAGGTGCACAATCAGCAAGAGTTCCAGATCCTTCGAAGAACTTAGCTTCGAGGGCGGCTACATCTCGAACTTGGGAAAACCAAGCCGAGCCTCTATCCATACTGAGAAACGCTTCGTAAACACGAAGGTCATTCTCAGCTGCAAGAGTAGGGAAACCGAAGCTGTCGTATCTTTCAGCGAAAGACTCATTCAGCTTGTTATCTGCTTCACAGGGGTATTGTAACCCGGAGGAGGCGAGGAACCATCGTTGGTCCTCAGTTATGGTGCCAGTGGCAGGAAACGAGTAGTGACCAAAGACGATCGCCTGGTTACGGGGGCCGGGAGGGACAGGGTGGTGCTTACCCTTAGCGGGGTAGACGGCCTGAACGCCGGCAGCAGGATTGATCTTAGAATTAAGATCATCCAAAAGAGCAAAAATGGCAGGAATGTTTGGCATAAAGTGGGCATGGGCCCTATCAACCATAAACTGGTCGCGGCGTGCTGGACCAGGGTTCAGGGAAGGAGAGGGTGGACCTTACCATAGGTCTGAATCTCTGGTTGCGAAGAAAACAGAGTTTTGAAAATGTTGAGGACAGGGGATGAGACAGGGAGAGACTCGGGAGAGTAGTTCCGGAGAAAGCGCAACAAAAATTGATGTTGGTCGGGTTCAAGAGCACGGGCGTCGTGGGCGGCGCGAAGGCACTGTACCCAAAATAAGACGCCATAGTAAAGGCGTAAAATGTAGGGGTGGTACTGAGGACATTCTCTCTGAAAGTAGTGGCTATCACAAAGAGAGCTATTAATCAGATGAACAACATAGTCCATCATTCTAGCGGAGGGAGTGTACGTAGAAGTACGCTTCCTAGGAGCATAACTAATGTGTAGACCAATAAATGGTGGGAGCATGTCGGAAGCACCGCTTTGCTGGTGGCCGGAAAAGGCCTCAGCGGCGGAGAGAGAGAGTGATTTAGTGGGCTGGGGGGTGCCAGAAATCACTGGTTTCATGACAGTGGCAGTCTTGGAAAGAGTTGCTCAGAGTTGGTGGGGTTTGGGTCATCAAGTGACGGCAGAGTTGGTGGTTTTGTTCTAATATTTATAGTTTCTACACATAAGCTTCGAATGTATATTTTACAGTAATACAATTTTTTTTATAAGATTTAACCTATTCGTTATAAAAATATAATTTTTTTATTCAATATTTATCTATTAAGACACAATATATACATAAAGTTTATTTACCAAATATTTAGGAGAAAGGATAAAATTATACTCGCTAATTTTTACCAGATATTACATTGTAAATAATTTTATATAAAAAAAATGATTTTTGTTTACCATGTTATTATCATTATTAATATCAAATTTTATTAAAATTAAACAATAATAGTAATAGTAAATTAAAATAATTCATGTTTTAATATATATATATAATAATTCGTCTTTACACTTTTTTTCAAAAGAAATTGTCTCTGCCCTTTAAATTAGTTTCTATTTTATTCTTTCTCTCACTCATACAGGTTAGTTTTTTTTTTATTGTTTAGAACAGCAACATAAGTAGTTTTTTTTTAATAAATTTTCTTCCCACTTACCACATTCAATTAATCATGATACTTAGAATAGATTTTTTTCAAGCAAAACCAATAGGTATTTTGTTATGATAGACATTATTAAAAGTTAAAAATGACTTTATGTAAATTATTCATTATAAATCGAAAATGTAATTTACATAGCTAAAAAAATTCAATTATTGTAAAATTTAATTCTAACATAATTTATTTTATTTAACTTGTTTATTTATTATAAATCTTAACTATGTAAAAATAATCATTAATAGTTTATACACAAATACGTTATGAGAATAAACCATATTACTAGTATGAGTAAATTACATAAATGGTTAAAGAAATTATACTACTCATATAAAAAAATATAATTTTTTTAATTGAGTGTGGGTGGAGAAAGAAATTTTGAAATTAAAATTTGTTTAGAGGTAGGAAAATCTCGATTTACTATTCAAATTATCTCTTTCTATCTCCTGAGTCTTATCTTTTGCATTAAGTTTTGGGTTCCTTTGTGAGTGGTTGGTTGGCTCATTCTAAGTTTTTTTTTTTTTTGTGGTTGGTTCCCTTATGCCATTTAAGAGAAAATTTCATTTTGGTGAGCAGATAACACTAAAATACACTAAAATTATCCTGTATCACTTATTCAAAACATGTCATGTCTATATGTAATTTTGATACTATTGTTAACAGATTACTGTTTAATATCTAGATAAACTGAATTGAATCATAACTAAATTATCTAAAAATCTAAACTATCATATAGATTTATTTTAAACATACATTTTAATTTTGTAACTTACATTTTGATTTAAATATTTCAGTTAGGAAGCTACACTGTTCAAAAATTAAACTAAAAAGCAGCCCACTTTCAGTTTTTATTTTTAAAACAATTCAGTTTTTTTAATATAACTAACTATCAATTTGATCCAATTAATTTTTTAAATATTCAAAGTGAATTTAATATGTAGACAATCTCATTAAACAACAACAGAACATGTATGTAACATATAAAATTTACTTTTAGCTTCTTTAAATAAAGTTACCCCTTTTTCTCTTTAATTTAAAAAAAAAAAAAACACTACTTTTCATCTCTCAAATGCTATCTAAATAGTTTCTTTCCTTCATAAAATGTTATATGATCAAAATTTAACACATTTTAAGTTAAAGAGACTAAAAATAAATACTTTTCTTAAAAGGTACAGTATCATGAGAAAAAAAAAATTGCATTTCACGTTCAGGTAACATTACAAAATTAAAACAGATGACTATTTAATAGTTAAAAAGAAACAACATTATCTGATAGTATTTATTTGATGATCAACAATATCTTTTGGCATAACAGAATCTGTTGAGATAAATAAGATACTTATATAGCAGTTGGGTGAGAAATTAAAGGCTCCTCCTCCTCTTTCGCCCTAAATTTTGCATGCAAAAGCATGGAACGTGGCACGAGTTCCTCAAAGAACACCGCACAACCAGCCTGCGCTGCCTGTAAGTACCAACGCAGGAAATGCGGACCCTCCTGCATTCTCGCACCTTTCTTTCCTCACTATCGTCAAAGAGAGTTCCTCAACTGTCACAAGCTTTTCGGAGTTCGCAAAATCGCCAAAATGATCGAGCCTTTAGACCCTTCTCAAAGACACATAGCCATAGATTCCATTATCTTTGAGGCTGATATGAGAGCCCAAGACCCTGTTGGCGGCTGCGTAAGGCTCGTTCAAAACTTGCAGTATGAAATCGTTTCTGCCCAAACTCAACTCGGACTTCTCCATCAGCATCTTGCCGCCTTCAGAGCACAAGCTTCTCATTCCAATGTCACAGCACCACCACCTCCACCACCCTCCTCTTCCGGCCTTTATCTTCAAGAAATACCACCTCAACAACTACTTCAACAACAAGAACCGCCACAAGATTCGTTACAACTTCAACCTCAAGAACAACCAAAAGGTCCACAAGAACAACCGCAAGATCCGTCTTTTAATTACAATTCATTGCAAGAATATATGGGCAATTTGGACACTGATGACAAGTCAGGATGACATCGGCCAATATCAAGACGCCAGCTGGCCACGTGTTTGATCACTAAAAGTCCTTGCAATCATCAAAAATCAAATTCAAATGTCTATGTATTGCTATTCAGTTTTATGCGAATGATGCTTCTGTTAGCGTTCTTTAGGTAATTTTATTATTACAAAACTATGTCAGTGAAGTACTGTCTCATGATTACAACAAAGTTGGAGAAGCAATAGGGCATGAGATGAGATTGGTGTGATGAATAGGATAGTAGGTGCAATTCTTGACCACATGGTGTTATCTTGAGAGATAGAGAGTTATGCAGTTATTTCTTCAAACAATATCTGAGTTTAGTTTATGTAAATCAAAGATAGTTGAGTCTTCCCTTTATCTGTTCAGAGTTCATTTTGGCATCAAATAGCATAGAATTATTGTTTTCCTTTTCTGAATGACAAAAGAAGAATTTTAAGGAAGATTTTAATCAAAGAATAATGTAAATTTAAAATTAAATCTATTTATTTATTATCTGCATTTCATTTCTTAAACATATATTAATATAATAATTCAAATCACTCAAGTATTAAAGAAACAAAATTTTTCTTGTTCAATTATAGGATTTTTTATCTAATACTAAATTTTATAAGTTTGACGGGGATGATATTGAAACCATTCAACATAAATTAACGTACAAGTAAATTTGACATTATATTTGACTTAAAATTTGAGACATCAAGTTACCTTCGTATTGAGATACTTTTCAATTATTTTTTTATCTAATAATAAATTTTATGTAATCTTGTATAAAACTATTAGTTGAGTGGTGACATTTGACATTTAGAAAAAGTATAGCCATATGACAATTTTTTTAACTTAATATTAGTAAAAATGGTGATTATGAATCACTTGATCATTTTTCTTTATTCATCCAATAATGAAAAGCTATGTTCCAAGAACAAAATAAGAAGTGAAGGTGAGTGGAAAATACTTAAACATATTATAAAAGCAAGGAGAATGTAAATGTTTAAATGCTTGAATTGATGAGATTTTAGTTGGAAACATTGAGAGGAGAAGAAAGTTGAAGCTTGCAGGTGTGGAGCTGCAACTCCAACTGCAAGTTCTTCTTCCTCTCATTTTCCAATGCAGCCCTCAGCCTAGAAATCTCCTTCTCCTCACCATGATCATTAGCCACTTCATCACTCTCCTCCTCTCCTCTTATCATATTCACCAGAAACTTCACTTCCAACAGCTCTTGTTCCAAGCTCCCTTTCAGCACATTCAGAGTCGCCAACATCTTCTCCCTCTTCTTCACACCACCACCACCTACAACACTTTCTGATCCACTTCCATCAACATTCACATGCTCCTCCACTTTTTCGACAACCTCTTTAGCCCCCCCATCATCGTTTGGAAACACAGGATCAAGCTCCAACCCGTCTTGGTTGAAGTTCCACCCACTGATCCTTCTCTCCTTCACCTGCATGGCGGGGTCATCATCATCACCATCATCATCATCATCATGCTCACCCCCATCTGCATGCTCACTAACCTTGCTCTCCTTGTACCTTTTCTCCACACTGGGCAACCCTTGCAGCACGTTCTTCACCAGAAAGTCAGTTCCTTTGCAGTTCTTAAAGAAGGGGTGTTTCAGCAGCTTATCAGCAGTTGGCCTTTTGGAAGGATCTTGGTCTAGACAAGAAGCCACCATGTCCTTGAACGCCTTGGAGAACTTGTTCCCGTTCCCCTTTCTATACTTATCCAAATCGGAGAAACGAAAGCGCTTCGTGATCTTGAGCATCATGGACTTGGAAGGTGGAAGGTGAGAGAGAGGAGGCCTTCCATGCGCCAGCTCCAATGCCGTTATCCCAAAGGACCATATATCAGCCTTGAAACTGTACCCCGTGTGCGAGTGAATCACCTCCGGGGCCATCCAATAAGGCGTGCCGGCGACGTCCGTGAACTTGAGAGAGGAACACATGGAGGACTCGTAGATCGAAGCCGACACGCCGAAATCCGCGAGCTTTACTTGCCCGTTTGTGTCGACGAGAATGTTCCCAGCTTTTATGTCTCGGTGGAGGTGGCCCTGGCCGTGGAGGTAGGAGAGGGCGTTGAGGGTGTCTCTGAGAACCACCGCGATGCAGGGTTCGGTTAAGCCGTTGGGGTGGGAGTGAGAGATGATGGATTGGAGAGACCCTGCGGCCATGAAGGGCATCACCACCCAGAGGCGGCGGTCGACGGTGAAGGAGCAGTGAGCTTTGAGGATGTTGGGGTGAGAAAGGAGGGACAGGGTTTTGGCCTCGCGGCGAACGTCGTCCAAGTCGGGGCGGGAACGGTCCAGGTCGATGGATTTGATTGCCACGGCGGCGGAGTTCATGGGGATGCAGACGGCTTTGTAGACGACGGCGCTGACGCCGGCGCCGATCTCGTGGAGGAGCTTGTAGGAGGAAGAGTCGAGTGGGTATTGGAGCCTTTTGGGTGATTGTTTTTCTTGGACGGTTGCCATGGAGAATGAGTGATGCATTGTTGCATGGGGTGGTGGCGGAATTAATGGAGAAGAAAGTGAGTTTTTGAAAGCGCTTTTCTTGTGACTGTTACAGAAAAAGAAAGTGTTGTCTTGAGTTCTCCGTGCATGCATGTGAATGATCACATAGCCAATCACTTTGAATCACGTGAATCGATACTACCTGCATGCTTTTATATGTATGCCATATAAAACATGAAACTTGATCAAAGTTGGATGTTGTGTGAAAAGTATCATTTTGGCCTTCTACGTGAATAATTTAGAAATGGAATGGATGTTTTCATTCGAGTTATCAAATGAATTAGGTCGTATTTTTATCCATTTGTGAATTATCATAAAATAACAACCATTTTATGGAGATTTTAATGTAGAAATTGATACAAGATAAATAATATTCGTGAAATTTTTTCTAATTCCTAGTAAAAAATTAATGTTTTGTTTATTTTTATAGAATTACATGACTTGAATTGATTTTAAGGAGGGTGTTTATTTTTGAAATCTTATTGTCCAAATATGATAAAGATAATCTCTAATGATTTTAAGCCATATGATTGTTATTATAATATTATATATTATACTGTGATGTTTATAATTATTTAGATATGTCATTATAGAAAAAAATATCATTTGGAATCAGAGTATTACTGAAGGGATGTTTGGAAAAAAATATGCATGAATTAGTAGACTACAAGAAAGTATAATTTTAGCGTCAACTAAAAACAAATATAAATTGAAGAAAATCGTTGTTATAATATAATTAGTATTGGTCTTGTGTCGGTCAACAAGACAATGCTACATATGTAGAAACTGCTCAATTTAGTGTTGTTTTTTTTGGATGAGCCACTATTAAGTCTCAGTTTTACTCATTTTTAAATAATTTTAACATAGATCTAACTCACTCCACTCACTCCACCTGGAATGGAATAAAATAATTTTGGAACATTCACATAGTGAATGCTAACTGAAAAATAAAATAAAAAATTAGCATTCCCAAAGTCGATGCTATATAAAAATTTAATATAAATTAAATTGTGTCGTTGCCGATCACAATAATTTAAAAAATAAAATCTTGTAAAAACTTTTTATATTCAATAAAATAAATATAAATGAAAAAAGTGGGAAGGAGATAAGGATGTATGTGTAGACGAAGGAGATGTATATGAATAAAGAATATGAGTGTAGGTGAAGAAGATAAGTGTGGATGAAGGAGATGAATGTAAATAAAAGAGATAAGTGTGAGGAGATTTATAAGTGTGAATAAAAAAAATGAGTATAAGGAGGTTTATGAATATAAATAAAAAAAAATTAGTGTGAAGAGATCTATATAAAAAGTGATAGAGAAAAGATGTGAACAAGGATATTTATTATTTTTAGGCTTTAAAAATAAAAATATCTATGATTCTTATCATTATTATAAAGACGCACCAATTTATAGCACATCAAATCTAAGACTAACTTAAATAAATATAAATAAATAAAAATAAAATTAAGGCTGAAACTAACATTTTTTTCTAATATTTATGTTATTTAGTATCGGTTTAACCAATATTAATTTGACATTAATATAAATATTTTTACTTTATTAAAATGTTAAAAATAGTTATTATTATCAAAAGGTTGACTAAGTCGATTTTAATAACATCTAACATTATACAAATTCTAATCCAATGCTAGTTCCATTTTAACATAAATATTTATTTAATAAAATTTAGAAATATTCTTATTTTTCAATTTTTTAAATTAATCTCTTATATTTAAAACTAATAAGCTAATTTAATATTTTCTTATTATAATACTTTATTCAATTGTATAGACTTGGAGAAAAAATAAGTACCAAACTCAAATTATATGGTTTCATAAGCTTAAAATAATAAAAATTGTAATTTAGATGTATTGAATTTTGGTATGAAAAAGAAACAAAGAAAACATAAAAGAGAAAGACTGAATATTATTGAATTTGTTAACTGATCTAGAGAAGATCAACTAATATATAGACTTTAAAGTTCACATACAGTTGAAACAGAATAAGACCCATACATGGCCTAAACAGAAAAAACAGAACAGTCAAAATATAACTAACATTGAAAATTACTAATACTTCCTCTCAAACTCAAGGTAAGGGATTTTTAAGAACAAAATCCTTCACATTGAATTTGAACATAAGAAGCTGAAAACGAGTAGTAGATGTTTAGTAAAAACATCAGCCCACTAATCCAAACTAGGAACATGACAAACAACTAGTTGTTTTAACATCACTTGATCCCGAACACAAAAAACATCAATTTTCATATGCTTGGTTCTGGAGTGAAAAACTGGATTATGAGTTATAACAACTGCACTCTGATTATCACACAACCTAACAGGAGTACAAAAATAAATAGACAGTTCCTTCAATAAAGCTTGAATCCATAAAATGTCAGCAGAATACCATGTAAGACTGCGATACTCCACTTCAGTACTTTAAAAATACGAGATTCATGGGCAAGAAGAAGTGTCTCAACCTCCATTTGGAGGTGTTTCAAATTTACTTTAAAAAAATAACAGAAATAACAGGTTCATAGTCTTGTGGAAGACCTTCAAAAATAGCATCAACATACTCATCAGGTTTGACTGGACAACCAATTCCAGCCAGTTCATCTGCAATATTTTTTATTTTTCCCAAGAACTCTCTCATAGTCTTGTTTTCAAGGGACTGTGCACGAAGATCAGTGAGTAACTACCTTGATCTAGCTTTGGTTTGGGTAAAGAAATGATCATGAATCTGTTTACAGACCTGGTACGAGTGAACTGCCCCAAGAACCCGAGACAAGATAATCTTGGACAGAGTTGATTGTAACCAAAAAAACAAGATTTGATCCTGGACTTCCCATTTTTCATATGTAAGATTAACATTTCCAGAAAGACGATCATCTTTAGTGAGAAAATCACCGGATTAACAACAAACATTTGAAGTTTATGAGATTTAATAAGAGGTTCAACCTGTTACTTCCAAAGAAGATAATTGAAATCATCAAGCTTATCGGCTATGGAGTTTGGAAAAAGTTGGGAGGGGAATGAGGGAATTTGTACTGACCATTGTGAATCAGTTACTCAGCTTTGTATACCATATTAAATTTTGGTATAAAAGAAAAACAAAAAAAAATATAAAAGAGAAAGACTGAATATTATTGCATTTGTTAACTGATCCAATACAAAAAAAATCAACTAATATATAGACTTTAAAGTCTACATATATATAGACTTTAAAGTCTACATACAGTTGAAACAGAATAAGGCCATACATAATTCAAATATAAAAAACAGAACAGTCAAAATATAACTAATGATGAACATTACTATGTAATTTAAAATGAATTGATTGATATTTAAAAAACATCGATTACACAAGAAGATAATAAGATGTATTTTGAAATGAATTGATTGATATTTGAAAAACATCAATCACATAAGTAAACTTTTTGAAGTAAAATATGATCGTCCAATTTCATGTAATGATTACGAGTTTTAGACAATTAACAAAAATCATGAATGCTTATTTTATTTTTTTTAATATTTAAGAGAATGTGGTACTCTTTAATAATTTGTATTTGGTTGTATATTTATTCCTTTAATAATTTTTATTTGGGTGTATATTTATTCCTTTAACATTGTTGTGTGTATTAAGAAGTTGCATATTTTATTATAGGAATTATAAGAGAATCTTTACAATAAATTGTATAGCAAAATTGACAAAGGAAATGTGGTGAATTTATTTTTCAGAAAGTGAAGACCTTCATTATATACATTTATATTTTAAAGATTAATTATTATTATTCATTTGTGATATTTTTCAAAATTTGTTGTTGTAAGAAATTAACACAAAATTATGGAAGATAGTTTGTCTTATCCTATCTTAACTCTAATATTTGATAATAAGAAAAAAAAAAAAAGGTACAGTCCAGTGTCATAATTTGGATCTAAAATTTGTAGATGTTTCATCTACAAATATTTTATATTTTTCCACAACACTACCTAAGACAAAACAAAGAGTCAGCTATAATTATG
>Ga0209700_104533_pt1 | contig 24860 bp, 9 predicted proteins | sample SiratroredBW_FD_187528 | JGI IMG/M metagenome (GOLD analysis project Ga0209700, IMG submission 187528) | Root nodule microbial communities of legume samples collected from California, USA - Siratro red BW (SPAdes) (version 2) | ecosystem: Host-associated > Plants > Roots > Nodule | place: USA...
CACCAAAATGAAAAAAAAAAAAAAACAACTAATAGGTTATGATTTAGAGTTTATATTAATAATTTGATATTAGAAGCAGAAAACCATAAACTTACCTTAAGGTCGCATGTATGTCCCGCACAATATTGCTGAGTAATGATAATGGGATGTTGCACATTGATCATGACAATGTCTTCATAGAGGAAATTTGAAACCTTTAAGGATGTCTTCAATGGAAAGGGCCATGTTTTGATTTGGACGCCATTGCTAGAACCATTGAAGGTGCAATTCTTGACAACTATATCTTCCACAGGGAATTCTGCGGGATCCCCACCACCAAGGCTTCCTACACTAATTCCATGACCTGGGCCACAGAAAACATCTGAAATACGAACATTGTTGGCGCCAGAAATCATGGCAACACAGTCATCGCCGGTGCCAATTCTCACATGTGTGATGTTTATCCCTTTTGTGTGAGATATTTTGATTCCATCTGTGTTTCGGTTGTTGGCAGGGCTTGTTAGGGTTAGGTTTGTGAAGGTTATGTTCCCACCTCCAAACACTATGAAATGGCCACCTTTACTATCCAAAGAATGAATATTTTCAATACGACCGTTGGTGATGAAGTCAAGATCCATACTCTGGCCAATTATTCAACCAAACATGTTAGTGTAGGTTTATAACGAAACAAAAGAGAAAAGGAACAGCGGTATCAGTATTCGGACTATTATAATAATAATAATAATAATAAAAATAATAATAATAAAAAAAATCAATATTAAAGAGACATGACTTTGACTGATATAAATTTTGAAAGAAGAAAAGAATGTACCGTGAAGAGAATTTGACAGGAATTGTTTCGGCACTTTTGGCGAGTGGCAGTTCCTTGACCATTCAAAGTGCCACCACCATTGACAGTGAGTTTGTCAACATATCTGAAATTTATCCATTTTTGGTCAGAAAGCAAAGCTGGATCAATCGGAGCCTTGAGAACACCACTGATTTGGAAGGTTATTGAACCCTTGCAAGGACCATTAAATGTAACAGATCTCAGCATGTACTCTCCTCCTGGGATCAAAACTCTTGTGTCTCCAAAACTCTTGCATGCATCACTCCATGCTCTCACAAATGCCTTCCACACAACCAAAACCCTCTTACTAAACTTTTCATAAGCCATTAAGAGAATTGTTTATTGTAAAAAAGTTCATCTGAAATAACATCATTCAAAATCAAATTGCAAGAGAAAAAGACAGAAAATTAAATGCTCACCGCACTATTATCAGTGCTGCCATCTGCCTTTGCTCCGTAGTCTTTCACATTGAAAACCTTGCCTTGTGCTTCAGCAGCATATGCTAATAAACATAACATTAACAAATACTTTGCACACATTTTTTTTTTCTTCTACAAACCTAATCTTTCTTCTTTCTTCTCTTTACAAGCTATCCTGTTTATGATTTTTTTTTTTTCTTTTCCCCTTAGTATACTCCCTTTACACGTATATATAGTTGGTTAAGAAATGGAATGAGTTTAAAAGACCAACTTCTGTATAGCATTCATGGAAATGTAATAAATAGTAATTAATGAAATTAGTGCTAATGAGTTTAAAAGACCTACTTCTGTATAGCATTCGTAGAAATGTAATAAATAGTAATTAAAACAATTACTGCTCATTTGTTCACCTGTCCTGATATTATTAATCTAGTATTCGTAAATTTAATAATATAAATAAATTTCTTTTATTAGATAAAGAATTTATTAAATAAAGGATTCCTTTTAAACTTATATATGTTATAAATCCAGTATTTAAATAAACGTTAGTATTCAAATAACGTTAGTAGTATTAGTATTCAAATAAGGTAGGCCTTATAAGTTACTAAGTAACGTGTAATTACATCGTATAAGGAAATGAGAAATGAGATATGGTATTCAGTGAGAATAAATTATTTTATTTTAAATAAGAGTTAGTTCATCAGAGTTAATTAGATCTTAATTGAAATTATTTTGTTATATTTATATTTTAAGCATATTTTTAATATATTTATTTATTAAGTAAAAGATTTATTTTAAACTCATATGTTATAAACTCAATATTCAGATGAGGTTTTTATAATTCAATAAGTAAATCATTCAAATTAAGTAATTATACTCTATAAGAAGAATAGAAATGGCATCTAGTAAGAATAAATACATTGTTTTAGTTTTTAGATCCATTGTTTTAAATTTATTATTTTAATTAAGATTTCAGAATGAATTAATTAGACATTAATTGAAATTAATTGTTAAATTTAGATTTTAAACATGTTCTCAATAAATTTATTTATTTATTTATTTATTTAATAAATGATTTTATTAAATAAAAGATTTCTTTTAAACTGATATATTAATTATAAACCCAGTATTCATATAAGGTTTTTATAATTTAATAAGTAAATCATTCAAATTAAGTAATCACACTCTCTACAAGAAAAAGAGAAATGGCATCTAGAAAGAATAAATACATTGTTTTAGATCCATTCTTTTAAATAAAATAAGATGTACTTAATTAGAATTAGTTAGATATTAATTGAAATTAATTGTTAAATTTATATTTTAAACATATTCTCAATAATTTTATTTATTTGTTTATTAAATAAAGGATATCTTTTAAACTGGTATATTATAAACCGAGTATTCATTCTTATAATTTAATAATTAAGGTGATCATTCATATAATAAGTAATATCATATACTATAAAAGAAATGACATTAGTGAGAAATAACATTTAATGGCCAATGAGTATATTATTATGCACACTTAAAAAATATATTTAGTGTTCACATTTTTAAATAAGACTTATCCAATCATGATTAATTGGACATTGATTGATGTTATTGATTAAATTTGATTTTAAGCATTTTCTTACATTTTTTGTTTTTATTTATTTATAGAGATTTTATGAGTTTCAAATATAATCAAATATTTTACAAACATATTCTTCATATTTTCTGCAATTCTTACTTGATTTAGAACTAATCTCCTTCAAATATTTTGTAATATCTTTCGCGACAGATTCAATTATCATGAGTTGGTATTTAAAATAGAATTTGAAAAAAAAATATCTGAAAGAAATTGAAAGAACGAAAATCTACAACTTTATTGGAAAGAAGATATTACAAAATTAATCTTTGGCGCGTAAAGAAACATATGATAATTGCAAGGGTAATATCTGAGTTGATTTCATGAAGAAAAATAAATTATAAATAAAGGTTGGAAAAGGCATGGAGGACACACTACCACGTAGTATAAATTACAGTTTATTTTCTTTTATAATTATTGCGTTTTCGTCATGGAAGACTGAACTCCTTTAAGTTGAATCTCTTTTGATTTCACTATGAATTTTGAAATTTCTATTTAATAAAGTTTTGTTCTTTATATTCTCTATAACAGTTGTCTTATATTGTTCGTCTTTTTTAAATCTATGTTTTTGGAAAAGTATTTTTGCTTTTGAATGCTTATTGAGAATTCAATTGTTTTTCCCTTATTAGAGTTCATTGTACCAAAACAATGACCATATAACCAACTTTTTCATTAAACAAAAATTACCACTAATTTCAATAGAACAAAATAAAGCAAATAAAAAAAATATAAAGTATGATCTTAAAATATTTAAAAAAAATCTCAATTCATAACAAAGATTGGCACCTTATTTATAGATTTCAATAATGCTTTTCTCAATAGAGATTTATTGAAGGAAATTTTTATGGAGTTTCCTTTAGGTTATCATAAAACTAACAAAATATGGTTTGCAAGTTTAAAAAGTTTCTATATGGTCTACAAAGAGCTTCAATGTAGTAAAAGAATTATTGTTATTTATTCGCATTTGGTTATTGTGTCTCATTCACCATATCTTTTGTGTGTGTATATTGTACCTCACTCAAATTGACTATGTATGTAGATGTAGACTAGGGTATTTGCATCAACACTAGAGTTAAAAACACTCATTTCTATTATATTATATCTATTAATTTATTAATTTTATATATAAATCATAATTATATATATACCATATCAATGTTCAACAAGGTGAGGACCTCACTAACAGTGACATATTTAAGATAAAAATTATTATAAAATAAAATAAAGCAACAAGGTTGAGGATATCTCACTAACAAAGATAATTATAAATTGAACAAATGTGTGTACATGTGTGTGATGATAAATGTGTCATTTTTTTACATTGATATTTGAATATTAAGTTCATCTCTTATAACTGTAATCTTTTTTAAGATTTATTCTCCACTTACTTTTTTTTCCTTTGCTTATATTGAGAGTGTGGACATCATGCATTATATCAAGATTTGTCATGATTGCATTTCTTTTAATTTGAACTTTGACTTTATAATTTGGTTTCAAACAAATTGGAAGCTTTTATGGGTTGTCTGTAGAAGATATGTACATGTGAAGAAAGGATCAACCCTTTAGGTAATTTGTAATATCGCAATTCCATAAATTACACGTTAGAAAAAGTGTTAGATGAAGCCTTTTCTCCATCTATCCTTTAGAATTATCGAACAAAGCCTTTAGTTTTCTGTCCTTTATAGATCTTCAGACAAAACGTGTTAAAGAAATGTTTAGTTCATTTGTCCTTTAGAACTCGTCAGACGAAGCATCATATGAAGCCCTTTAGATTGTTTGACATGTATCATTTGATGGAAAACACTCTTTTCTGATAGTCATCGTTTTTATTTCTTTTTTGATGGGTGATGAAGGATCTTAGATAACCAGAAGCATTCTTAGAACTCAAGAAAAAATCGTTGGATTGATATGGACATAAGGAGTTTGTGAGAATGAGAGGTGAGACCAACTCAATAGGAAAGAGTCTAAGCTAAGTATAGAAGGAGAAGAACCTCGGGAGAACTCAGGAATAAGTAGAATAGCCAAATATGGGTATCATATCACTAATAATTACAAGTTAATTTTACATTTAGTGAATACTTCTATTTATAGGCCAAAACTTCTGAAAAACTCTCAAATGAGAACATGAGAAGTGACAAGCTATGAGTGGAGAGAATTATTTTCATTGGGACAGTGTCATGTGGCAAGAAAGCATAGGGAAGGCTCTAACTTTAGCTTCCATGGAAATCTAAGGTTTTTAACCTAAATTGGTGCCCAGACTAGGGTTTCTTACCCTATGTAGCACCTTCTCCTTTAGATTTTAACCTTTCTCAAAACTTGCCCCAATTTCAAGGCAAAAAGAAGAAGAAGTGTTGAATTTTTAAATAAAATAATAACTTGAAATATGTAAAATCAAAATTAAGCATATATATCTTTACCTTTTAAAATTATTTATAAAGTTTAGAATCTCATCACTTAGTGATGTAGAACAGACTGGAAGAATTTATGAATAATTCAAAAGAGACAAAGCAATATCATATTAGTGAAGAGTCCTGAATAAGAAGAAAACAAGAAGCACCATGAAAAGTTATATACACCTATGAATGGCTAATACAATAAGGCTTTGCACAATTTATTTTTCACATATATTCATACAAGTTCACCTTAGGTGTAGGGAAGGCAATGCAAGCTCGCCCTGCCCCATTTTGAGTTGTCCCATATTTGACCAGTAGAAAGTGGGCTACTTAGTCTGTCTTGCATAAGATTTGTTGGTTAGTTTTATTGACTCACTCCACATAATAATTAGTTCACATACATGTAAGTTAGAATAAACAAACTCTTAAAAGAACTACATACAAATGTGGGAATTATAAATTTTTTTATGTTTCACATATTTGTTATACTTTATAAGTATATTGTTAACAATAAAATTCAAATAAGCTAAATAAACATAAAATTAATATCTACATCAAATAAATGTCAAAGTTATATCTTTTATGAATAAGAAAATATAAAAAGAAAATATTGTTTAAATTATTAAAAAACTATAATAATTAATTGTCATCTTGTTTTTTACTTCAAATGTGTCATTGTTCAATTTCAATAATATTAAAATGTAGTAGTTCTTTTTTTTTTTATTTTAGGCTAACCTATCCCATTCTATCATTGACTCGCACGAGTTATGCAAGACGGAACTAAATAAACTAACATATTAAAATATTCTTCTTAGCTTGTATTTTTTTTTATGCGGGTTGATGGGTTGATGGGGTGGTGTTTCTCACTTTAGGTAATCTTTAACGTTTTTTTACCTGTTAAATCTAAAGATAATAACAAACTAAAGATAATAAGGATTTTTTTTTTTTTCAAAATGGTGCAATTGCCCAAAACGAAAAAAAAAAATATTAACGAAATGGGTCATATACTACCCATTACTTGTACTACACATTAACCCTTACATTTATCAAAGTTAATTTAGAGAAAAAAAATTCACAACTACAACTTTGTTATTTAAATTATTAGAAATTATAAATTTTGTAAGTCTTTCTAAGTATGGTTATTTTTTTTCTTTTATAGATTTTTATAAATTATAATCAATTATAAATTTCAAGTTTACAATTAATTTCATAATATTTAATAATTAATAGAGTGATTATATGAGAATGTTTATTAATGTATAATTAAAATTTTAGTATTTGAAATGAAATTAATATGAATTTTAAATTTACTTTCTTCAAATTTTTTTTATAAAGAAAAATATTTAAAAATAAAAACATATAAAATTATGACTATGATTTTATTTATTGTGATTATGATTTTAAAGTAAATGTTAAATTTTTATTGTAATGTTTAAACCTAGGTTGGTAGGTGTTGATTATGATTTAAAATTAAACCTGAATATATTAATTATGATTTTAAATTAAATATAAATATATTAATTATGATTTTAAAGTAAATATAAATATATTAATTATGATTTTAAAGTACATAAATGCATTCATTAATATGAAGAAATAGTGTAAGTTGGACACAATGTCCAGTTAACCTATAAATTGTCTTGTAGACATGATTTCTTCCCATACAGATTTGCTTATTTCAGTAATAAAAATCATTTTGAACAATATTAATGTAAATTACATCATTTTGAAAAGAAAATCGATAATAACATCATGGCGAATATTTATCTATTTTTTTATATATGTTTCTTTTTAACTTCTCTCAACAAAGCATACCAGTTTTTGAAAAAAAAAAATTAGAAGGTTCTGTTTAAAATGTAAGAAATTCTTACAATTAAGCATACCCATTATTAGAAAAAAAAATACAAACTTATTTCAGTAATAAAAATCATTTTGAACAATATTAATGTAAATTACATCATTTTAAAAAAAAATCGATAATAAAACATCATGGCGAATACTTATCTATTTTTTTCTTATATATATGTTTCTTTTTAACTTCTCTCAACAAAACATAGCAATTTAAAAAAAAAATTACAAGGTTCTGTTTAAAATGTAAGAAATTCTGACAATTAAGCATACCCATTATTAGAAAAAAAAATTACAAGCTTTTGTAAAAATTGGTAAAAGAAAAAATATATTTAGTCTGTGACAGCTGTGGGATTTGAACCCACGCCCTTTCGGACCAGAGCCTAAATCTGGCGCCTTAGACCACTCGGCCAAACTGTCTTGTGTTCTTCAAAAGTCACCTACTTAATACATTACCTAATTATTATGTATATTAACAAAGGAAAATCGTTGAAAAGAAGGTTTAAAAAGAGAAAGAAAAGGTTTACGCACGGCATTTCTGCAAGATTATTGGCTTTTAACAATACGAAAAAGATGTTCACATATACAATATCAGCACTTTTACAAATGCAGAGTAAAATATGTGGTTAAAGGGTTTTAACAACATTATTAACAACATTAAATAACATTCAAGAAAAGTTACTAACTAGTTACTTTTGTAACATTTAAAAAGTGAATTTAACATCATTTTAACACATTATCAACATTTCAAAAATGTTTTTATTTTATTCCTTTGATAACGTTTAAAAAATGTAATTAGTTGATAATTGTGTACCATAAAAAGAAAATGTTACTTATATCTTTTTTAACATTTAAAGTATTATTTTACATACTCATTTAAAGATATAATATACAATTATGAAAATTAATTTAATTCACTTTTTTCTATATAAATGTAATTTATAAGTTGTGACACTAAACATGTTATTTTAATAGTTGATCATATAGTGTTTGTAGCACTAAAAAAAAATATTAAATTACACACTCGTTTAAATATGTAAAAAATACTTAAGAACATATAAAAACCGTATGAGTATATTAATTATCATCCATCAAAATTATTAAGTACATTAACAAAGAGATTACCCATGGTCCAAGTATAACAATTATCTCATAATTTTCCTACAACAAAATACGAAATGTTTCCTTTAATCACATATTTGTGGCTTTTTCTTAATAAAATATCTAATGGTTACCAAACAAACTCTTAAAATTAATAATTAAATTTAATTAAGTTTAAAGTTGCTTATAAATTTAAATACTTTTGATTAAATTTCAATTAAATATTTTGGTATATTGAGTGTTCAAATTTTTTATATTTTTAAACTGAATACTTATGGTTCAATTTTTTCCTTAACTGGGTGACATAATTGTTCATTTGCTTCATCATTTTGCTTTTTTTTTTTTTGTTAAAAATGATAAGGTTTTGTGGTTAATGTAAATCGATATTATAATTAATGTAAATAACAAGTGAACTTTATTATTTTTATTAAAAGTGTATTGGATAACAAGAGATTGTTTTATCACTACATATTTCATTATCTCCTTCTTAATTCTCCTTTATTTCCTTGTTGGATTTTATGTATATCCTTAAGTACATAGGTGAAGTTGTTAATTTTTATTTGTAACTTACTATACTACAAGAAATAGCTTTCTTACATGTGATACTCTTGTTCTCCTACCTCTAGATAAGACTACAATTTGTTTTGTTAGGTGTATACCATCAAAGTTAGCATGTGAGGTAAATTGATAAATTCAAAACTTCCTTAATGGATAAAGACCTCACTTAGATTTATAGTCATTATTACGGATACATTTTTTTTCCTTTTAGCCAAAATCATTTCATTTGTTTCTTCGTGTGATTGTTATATGTCATTAACTCATCCACTAATTAGACGTAAAAAAAAAATCTTTTCTTAGATGGCGAGTTACAATAAGAATTTTATATGTTTTAGCCTTCAAGATTTATTATTTTTATTTGAATTTGACTTGTCTCATCTTCATTGCTTTCTACATGGTCTATGAAAATTTTCTTATACCTAGTTCGATTGTTTTAACTTCGATCACTATGTTTTATTTTCAATTTTTATTTGGCCTTTGCATTTATCTTATAATTAATGTTGATGACATTGTCATGATTAGTCATGATTAGGAATGATTATTTCTTAAATCTCGAGAATCAATTTCAATATATAAAGATTTATGACACTCATATTTTTTGGCCATTAAGGTTGTTCAATCCTATTTTGGTATTCTTATTTCCTAAGAAAGCATGTTTTAGATATACTTTGAGATTAACATGTTTGATTGCTACCCTAGTGACACTTTTATGAATTTTAATGTCAAACTCTTTCAGGGTAAGAGGATTCCATTGAAAGGTATTTAAGACTTGCAGGAAGACTAAAATATCTCAATTACTAAGCTAAGCATCACATTTGTAATCAATATGATAAATTAATTCCTAAAATGCTTCTTGTGATAGTGATTTGGATGTTGCGATCTTCAGTACATATAGGATACATCAAGTTGTAGACTACTACATGAAGACAAAGGTGATGTTGAGATTATTTGTTAATTTAAGGAGGTGTAGATTTATGTTCTCGTAATTTGCTCTCATGGATAAATAAAAAAATAGATACTAAATTTGGTATTGATATTCTCTAGCAACAATTGCTCCTAAGATGACATGACTTAACAACCTCTCCAATAATTAGAATTTTAATAAACTCATGTATTTTAAAAAGTTTTTTTTTATTTTACCCTTACCATAATTTTATTCTTTATTACAATTGTATCTTACTATTAATACGAGGATTATGTATTAGAATCAATTCCATAATTATCAAAATTTGTTTCCTTAGAATTAACTCACACAAGAGATATATATTATTCTTTCTTGAGATGGTGTGTGTCTGAGTGTGTGTACACGTGTGTGTGTGTGTGTGTGTGAATTCTTACCTTACAAAATATTCATTTGTATCAAAGCTCTTGATCTTTAAGAGTCTCTGACCGTGCCTATCATTGATGTGCCACTTTGATTACTATTGCAACCCATAAAACTGCATAGCCCACCTATCACTGAGATCATGAATACTAGTATGTGCTGGAGAATTACAAAATGTCCAGCCCACAAATATGTGCTCTCTAACATATTATAGTAACTTTCCATTTTCTTTTGGTCTTATTACTACAAATATACATTTTATCATTATTGGATACTAGACTGTAGAACCATTGACCATATGACTACACTACCCAAACACTTCTCCATATATTCTTCATGTCCTAGTAATAAGAAATTTTTTACAATAGATGGAAATCTTTTTACAACAAAATAGAAGGACAAAGAGGGGTCAAATTAAGTCCTTCAATAATCTTAAAAAAGTGTTATTCATGTCCTTAAAGTGTCCATTACTTTGATTTAAGTACAAAGGCTTATAAAAGATCTTTCATATAATGTTGTTTTTAATATCAACTCTTGTATTTTATAGGACAAGAACTAAAGAAGGACGATTGGATATCTTAGATAATAGAATGAACTTTATTACATGGAGGACCTTAATCATCATATCAATAGTCACTCCCTCCTTTTTAAGTTTGCCATGACTACTAAAGAGAAAATTCAACCATACCATTGTCAACTAGGACATCTTTTATGTCAAGTTGTAAAATTGTTTTTCCCTTCTTTATTTAAGAATTTTAAAGATGGAAATTCTCTAATATGAGGTGCGAGAGTTTCCTAAACACAAACGTGTAAATATTTCCATTAGCAATAAGAGAACTATTGTCCCTTTTTTTATCTTGTTCGTATTGTTGTATGGGGTCTTGCTAATATCCTTAAATATCATGGGCTAAATGCTTCATGACCCTTATAAATGATTGTACCTAGTGACTAGGATTTTCATATTGAAACACATACTTGAGGTTAGTCATGCTTTTATTCAGTTTGTTACAATTATTAAGAATTAATTTAGAGTTAATATTAAGAGAATTAGGTCAGATAATGTAAAGGACTACTTTAATTTTGAGTTCAACTCATTTTTCCAAAAAGGGAGAATAATCCATGAGTCTTCATGTGTTGACAAACCTTAACAAAATGGGAATACTAAAAAGAAAAATGGGCACTTGTTTTCATATTCTTATTACCACTTATGTTAAGGAAAAAATTCAATATCTTCTAGTTTTGATTAAGTTCTTAAACCAACAAAAGCATGTAGTTGTACCTATACCACGAAGACCATATCATATTAGCAAATTTATTAGACAATAAGAAATTATTGATCAACCATAACATTTATTAGTTGAAGATTGAAGTACAAATGAAAGAACATTGAGAAGATCTTTCACTTCATCTGATAAGCATTGATGAATGCCAGACAAAAGGAACATACTAAGATTAATCAAAATGTCTGATAAAGAAGTGAAAGATAATGCCTGAAGTTAACACAAGATCAACTAATATTCCTGAAACTTGAGTCTATTTTATAGAGAATGTCTCCTACATTTGTCCTCAAGAAGGTTCCACAAAACATAAACTTTCAAATATATCTTAGGACATGAGCTAAATTCGTAAGAATCACAAACTCTCCTAACACAGCTACATTCAAATTATATCCTAGGTATTTTCCCTATATAATGTGCACTTTTACCTGCAATGGTACAAGAGGCTCTACTATTGAGGGAAGTCTATATTGTGAATCATCTAGGAGATTACATAAAGAAGAAGATCATTTAAAGTTGCATAAGGTACATTAATTGCAACGGCAAAATTAGAGGTTGTTAGACGCAAGAAAGACATGAAAAAAAGAGTTGAAGTTGCTCAACGGATATAAATGGCCTTTCAAATGTTATCTTCTTCTAGCAACTATATAAAGCCTTCCATAAAGAAGAAGGATACAAGAAAAAGGGCAAAAGATGCATTGTGCCAAAATGTTGTCAAGAAGATAAACAGTCCTCAAACCTTTAGAAAAAGTCCCTAGAGCTTAGAGCGAAAGCACTACCAAAATATATGGATCCATTAAAGCTTAGAAGAGAAAAAAAAAGGAGAAATGTCTCTTTAGTCACCTAGGAGAGTGATCTTTCATCTTGTATTCATCGAAAGACGTAATCCTTCCCTAAATTGCAAAATGTTCTGAACTAGGATAGAAAAATCTTGTATTTGTTGAAAGACGCAAACATTCTCCGTTACTTAGACTAAATGATCATATGATCGTTCAAATCTTCATCATTTCCTATGTTAGTCAGGAGTAGCTAAATTAGGTTGAGTCAGGAGTGACTTGAGTAAAGAATACTTTGTGACGGGAATAGCAAATAGTGGTTACAATTCGAAAGAAATACTCAATAATCCAAGAGTGATTGATACTTATTTATTTTTATCACTTTCTGATTGTATAATGATAACAACAAAGATAACTCAATTGGTAATAATTAGGGTTTTACACCATTTTGTTGTAATTGGGCCAATTAGATTTCACTTAAGAGTTTGTTATTATTTTGGCACCATTATCAGAATTTTAACAAATTTGAGTGTGTTTCGTATTTTGTCCATAACTTTTGCCACAGAACTCAGATTTAGTTTATTCTTATTTCATTGGATTTGAAGTTGGTACACAAAGGCTGGACAATAAGGTGACACCTGGATATTTCGTGTTTTAATGTTAATTTTTTTTAAATACAACTCTCTTGGTAGAGTTGAAAGAAAGACATCACAGTAGAGAGTAGATAATTAAATACAATTTTTCTTTTTCCTTTCTTTCTCTTGTGTGCATTTTGCATTTATCTTTTTGCCTTATTGTGTCAATCGTGATTATGAAGTTGTTCTGTTCAATCCGATCTCCAAGTGCTCTCCTATTTCTTAATCCTGAGGTTCATGTTTTATAATTATTTCCATAATTACATGCTCGATTGCTATTTTAATTTAATTTTTAGATTTAATAATTGGATTAATTTATTAATTGAATCAATACCGATTGGATTGTGTTGTGAGATTTCTGAACCGATGTTCAAGTCGAAATTACTTGTTGTTCACAATGGGTGATTGCATATGTTAAGCATATTGTGAATTCGATAAGATGATCCATGATTGTGGAGTGTTCGGAATGTTAAATAGATGCAGAGATCTCGATCTATTAAACCTACACATGTAATTCGAATTTTCTTTATGAGCCAATCAGGGATTTGGGAGAGCCTAAGAGAGGTCGGGTTGGTTTTTATTACTTGCATTTATCTAATTTGTTTAAAATTTTGTTTACTTTATTTAATTATTTCATTAAAACCCCTGAATTCTTTTAAGAGAACGACTGAGTAGTCTTTGGAAAGAATAACCTAGGTTAACTATACTACAAATTTAGCTTCCTAGTTTAATTTGGGATGCGTTTGGCAACACGTATCACTGGCTAGGTGTAAAATATACTCAAGGTCAATCAGGAATGACTTTAGTAAAGAAAACTCAGTTAGCCAAGAGTAGTTTGCATCAAGAATACTCGGTGTTAGCCAGAGTGGCTTGAGTAAAAAATACTTAATTAAGTTAAAATACTCAAATTGTACTTTGCAATGTTAATATGCTTAATTAAACTTAACTGGTTGGTCAAGAAGTTAATGTATGTTGTTATGACATATAAATCAATATAAATTATTTGTGTAGTTTCTCTCTCTTACCTCATTTATGTTGGATGATATCATCATCATACTAACCAAAGAAAAAAAAAACTAATTCATATACTAAAAGTGTTTTATAAATTATTTTAAATTAAGTATTTGATCTACATAAATATTAGTTGGTCAAACACTAAAATTATAAACTAATCACTTATTAAAGTTAACACGAGTGAACTAGTTAAGTTGCAAATTTCCGTTTGACATGATCTTTGAATAAACATTCAAATATGTGAATCTAATAATATTTGTTATATGTTTTCTTTAAGAAAAAACGTTTTATGTGTTTTATGATGAAAAGTGTTTGTAAAATATATACATATTCAAGTTTGTGCTTGTTAACGAACCTTCTTAAGTCAAAAAGGCATGCTTTTTGTCATGAAAGAGTCGTAGTCTGATCTTAATAATTTGTTGGGACTCGTTCAAAAGAAATTGAAGCCCTCATAATATTCTAAGTCCTAATCGTTTCAATCAATAGGAAACGGTATGTTTGAAAGAATGTATTAAAGAACCTATTTTTCTTACCATATACTATGCTTATGATAGAGCTTCACAAATAATGGCTAATCTTGACCCCATTCCTGTTCCACTTATCAGTTTCTCGGATCTTCCGGCATAATCATATTCCTAATGTTGTCCTTAGCAGAAATTCTTCTCGAAACAATGCTAATTACATACTATATTAGTTTAAAACTAAAACACCATAAACTAAGTTCACAGCAATTAGATAACTTACATGAATGACAAATAAGACGTTTAATAAGATATGAGCATCATAACAAGCTAATCTAATTATTAAAAGGATTAGCCTAAACCACCCTGAAATGTCATTAACACCTTATCCACCTTCCATCAGAACTTCTAGCAAAAATGCGAGGCTGCTTCGTGGGAAAGGTTTCTGTCCAACGTGGATGCTCGATCAAATAAATCCACTGCCTGAATATAATTAGTATTATTAACATTATTATCTCTTGATGTTTATGCATATATGAAAGTCTAGGAAATAATAGGCTAGATATGAATCTGATCATTTGACTATATCTGCATGGAAAAGTGCAGATAATTATAATAATCTTATAAAAACTCTCGCACAGAAGAGAATACATCATAGAAGAGAATAAGATCAAAAGTTTGAATTTCATCATCTCCGAAGACAAATAAGGATTAACCAAGACAATAAATAAAATATTTTTGATGTTTTACAGTTGAAATTAAGGTAATAAAGCTTTCCAGTTGCAGCCACAAGATCATTTAAGTAGACTGTTCATTTTACAATCTTTGAAGAACATTTTACAATCTTTGAAGAACATTTTACAAATACTATGATTCAGAAAATTGTGTAAAATCCATAGTCTGAAGACAACAACACCATATTTTCATCCGACTAGGTGAGGTTGCCTATATTGATTGTATGATGCAATTGAACTTGGTTAAAAATTGAATTATCAAGAATATTATTTACAATAAGATTCTTTTAATAATTTCTTCCTATGACCCCAGAATTTAAGAAATGATGAATTTTGAAATAAGATAATAGCTTGAAATATATAAAATTATAATCAACCATATGTTTTACCTTTTTAAATTATCCACAAAGTCTGGCGCCTCAGCAGTAGGTGAAGTTGAGCAGATTGAAAGAATTTCAGAATCAGAACAATTCAGAAGTGACAGAGCAATATGATATTGACGAAGAGTCCTAGATAAGAACAGACCAAGAAGCATCAGTATATCAGAATGGAAGGGAAAGGATTTTGAGAATTAATATCATATCTAACCAGAGAAAAAATTTAATTCATTGCTTCCCATTAAGAAAACAATTTTAACCATCATGAATGGCCAAGAACAATTTTTTTTTTCTACATATGTTAAAACATGTTCACTTTACAGGAGTTTCTACCTATATTATGTTATTTCTACATTGGCTTCAAAAGTGTTTTCCACATGCAAGATTTGAAAATGAAAATTCACGAAATTTCATCTGTTACCAGCGACAAGGAGCAATTTTGAAACAGTCAGAGCCACAATCATATGTTTCTAGTAACTTCTCATTCCAATTGGCATCTTCATAAGAAACAGACACTCGTATTCTTCTGACAAGCTCATCTGGACATCTAGAAGTTTTATCAAAAATAGCTGGAATGACAATACCTGATGCAGTCTCCACCTGAAATGATGCACAGAATAGAAGATGTCAAAGATCCCATTTAAAAGTTTGAACATATATGTAATTATTCACTAAAAGAGTGCAACAGCTTTTACAATATCTTAGTTAAGGAAGTAATTTAAGCAGTGATTTCGTATTTAATTAGGGTTATTAGGTTATTAGTTTCACTGTTAGTAAGCTTAGGCTTAAGGCATTGCAACACCCTAATATAACTGTGCTTAACTATCTTTGATAATAGGAGAATTAGGTTATGGCATTGTAACTACACTAATATAAATATAATTCTGTTTGTTACAAGTATCCATATCTCTTTTCTTTATAATTCTGTTTAATTAGAATTCTTTAACAAGGTAAATATAATTTTATAATGATGGTAAATAAGGGGTTTATCACATTCTCTAAATAAACCAGAAGAAATGACAATATTTTAAAGCAGAAGCTGACCACAAATCCATTGAAAAAGGGGTATGTGTTTCCATCAGAATCTCTTCTGGTATTATGTCCAAGAACACAGCACGTTCGGATGTGAAACTTTTCATCTCTTGACTGTAAAGTATGAACAATCTTTGAACATAAAGGAAAGGAATGACCATCCAAATGTGCAGGGCTTTCTGATATTGCGCTGCCATTTTCATGCTGCACAAAAGTTCAACCGATCCAGCTACAGTTATACTGTCTGAGTGGAAACTACAAATTGAAAATTCACTAAAAAAGCAGAAGACCCTGGTCAGACTTGCAGTGACACTTCTTCAAACCCCCCTATGAGATGCACCTACAGTTGGGACAACGCAACTTTTATTTCAGAAGATAATCTAAGTCAAAAAGTAGTCATTGAACATATCAATGACATAAAACCGTTATAGAAAGTAGATGTAAAGAGAAGGAAAAGCACATCCAACTCGGTCTCCAAACTGTTCGCAACAAGTGATGATAACATTTGGGAAAGGCCCATTTCTACAATATTTGGCGAATCCATGTGAGCAACTGATGTCCTGCATTAAAAATAAGAAAATAAAAAATTGAACAACTGGTAGAAGGAATATTTGTGAAACTTAATCTACAGTGGTCTAGCCACATTTAGTCCTTACATTCCATTTTTTTGGTTCCGAATCACAAGGCCAACACAAGTTGTTGCTTCATCAGTGCCAACAAACTAGTGATATGGGAGGAAAAAGAAGTAAACGAATAACATTTTTTAGAAAAGAATAGAAAAATTCAGTAAAATGAATTGAAATATAAATTGCCAATCATACAGGCAAATTTGATGGTTCCTCAGATTACTCAGTGCAATCTATGAAGATCAAACAAAATGATGGAAAATAATCCACTATGTTATATAGCAGATAAAATTGCAGGAAAATTAGCAGAAGTCACATTGCACCTGTGTGTGTGAGCAAATAAAAATAAAGAGCATAAAGAATAACACAATATTAATTCAAAGTTCAACGTGAAAGAAACTCATCAGAAATGAATGACAAGAGGAAGCAGGATCAGTGTCACAGCCATGAAACACAGTGGCCACAATAGCAGACAGAGTCACAATTGCAGATCCAAGAAATTCCACAATGCAATAGTGCTAAGGCGTAGCAGCTATTTAACAGCATTGAGATTACCAAAGCACTAAGGCCTGGGTTTATTAATTTAATATAAAGTTTTTTAAAGTGAATCTCCATGCTTTTTGGTCCTATTGTTTTTATCGGTTTCTCGAACATAAAGGAAGGCCAGCAGGAACCCAAATAAAAGAAAAAAGATCAAAGAAATGCACAACGCAAAAAATGGACCAAATGGGATGCAATGCACCGGCAGAACTCAGAATATTCAGGATAGGAAAAAAGAAACTCCACAGATGATATTACTTACAGTTCAATTAAGTATGAATGGCCTGCATGCGAAAGATTATTAGAGGCATACAACAATGGACTATAAACTGCTATACAATTAAATTTACAATTTTACTCGTCAATAAAATAAAAGGGAAATGGTTGCATTTAAAGTAATCTATACTATCTTAATGACACTGCAGAGGGTTAAAAAGTTACATCAACGAGGGCAGGATCAACTGTAGCATATTCTTTCTGGAATATATAAACCCATTTTGATCTCTCTGAACCAGGCTCATCAGATGCAACGAACTTCCTCTCTGGGTTAGCCTTAAAAGAGCTTGTGGCTGATATCAGATTGGGATTTTCCAGCAAAGCATGTAGAATATCATTTCCCTGTTCATAAGCACAGAATGCAGGTCTTCACATGCTTATGAAATGATACTAAATATTTATACTTGCATCACAAGCTTTGTAACTTCCAATCATGCAAACAGTAGCTCAAAATGTCATGCATTTTTTCAGGAGCTATGCCTTGAAACATAGCCCAAGAAACAATAAGCTATATCATTACATGCTTTCTATAATTCCTTGCCTTTGATGTGTAAGTTACCATCACTTATTTAGTGAAGAACATGGCCATATGTAGACGAGAGGTCCTATGTATAGAAGGTCAAGTGATAAGTCTATGCACACAGAATTGCTATATCCATGTGTTAGTTAGCAAGCCCAATGACGAGGCAGACAGGCCTAATTGAAGTGTCAAAAAGCCCTCTTGGCTAAAGTTCTTCATCCAGTAGCAATCAGGCTTGTACAGGCGTAGGACACGAATAAAAGGACACAAATAAAAGGACTGTTAGGTCTCTTGTTACAAGAAACCTACGACATCTGTATGTAGGACTTGAATGAAATACAATTTTAGCCTGTTTCTTATACTTTGGCAGTTTTACCTTACCCTAGTTTATCTATCTCCATGCCTTCAGTTTTCTTCATCTTAGATGCCTTCAATTTTCTCCATCTTAGATTTTGTTCTCCGCAAAACTAATGAATGAATTACACCATTAAATGAAATATCATAAGTGGTCCAAATATCATTTAAAATAGAGCCACAAACTTAACCCAATTGTCCAGTAAACAATCCAGACAACTGCTAAAGAAGATTATGCTAAGACCTATTCAGGGATGTTACAAGTTTTCAGTCTTTTGCTTTTTTTGATTGCAAATTTGAAACACTTTATATTCAATTCCTTGAACAAAAAGGTAGTTTTGATTTTCTGTTCTTAGGGGTAAATTCAACCTACTTTATCAATCTGAAAAAAACCCATCCAAAACAACAACCACCATTACTACTGCCACTGCTGCTACCACCACAACAGTCACTGCCACCACCCTCGCCACCGTCAGCATTATAACCACCGGCACCACTACCATCATCATTGTTGTAGCCATTACTATTATAACCGCCGCTTCAAGTACCACCACAGCTACCAACCCACCACTCCAACGCCACCCCCACTATTGCCACCTCCACAAAAAAATTGATTCTAAATTACAAAACTAAAAAAATCGAAACCTAAAACTGAAAACGCTCGGAAGAGGTCCTGAAAAAATAGGTCTCACTTACACTTTCCTAGTTTTCTTCCATGATTGTGCTTCTTCTAAATCAAAAACTTTATCAGAAGAATAAGTCAACAAGAATGTGTAATCCACATAGAACATGCCCACCAAAGAATTTCACCAATTAGTTAAAAGGCAATGATATTAGTGACATATATAGCCAGAAGAAAAGAGAATAAAGCATGATGAAGTGAAAAGGTTAGTTTTTTCACTTCGTTATCACGAAAAGGAAAATGGGTGAGAGAGAGAGAGAGGAAGAAAGGGGTACCTGAGGTTGAGACGGTGAGGATGAATGGGTAGAAAATGGATGGCCATCAATGAAGATCATGGCTTCTGGGTATTGATACGAATTAACCTACGACCGAACGAACAAAAGAAAGTGTGCTTTGGTTGGCGTTCAGAACAAGCTGATGCTACACTTGGTTTACTCAACTCACTAGGTCAATGGTGTTGGTTTGTTTGTTTGTTTGTTTGGAATAAAACATAAGATGTGTAACATATGTTCACGTGTGTCTAAAATTTTCGAAATTCGTTTTAGTTTGTCTTTTAAAAAATGCGTTATTGTAATACTCTAATTTTAAAATATAATTTTTTTTTTCTCGAGAAGTGATTCAAATAACATTGGAACGACCAAAATTAATATAATTTAGAATGAGATGAGTAAAAGCAAATGTCTGATTTAAGAAAAAAAACATAATTAAATTTGAAATATTTTAGAAAAACATATGTTACTCGTTCTTATTTTTAAGTTTGTTTGAGGATGATATTTTATTTTATTATTCTAATTAAAATGTCTAGGTTGGTATAAAATTCAAGGGTTCCTCAACTCAAATGTATATTTTCATCCTTAATCTTGAAGCTCCCTTACAAATAAAAGGTTATTATTTTCTTGTGTTTCGCGTAATTAATAAATAATTTTTTTCCCATCAATCTAACTGTACGATATGTGTTCTGGTTAAAAAGATTTCACATATTTCAAAAAATAATAAGTCCCACAATATTTTAAATTTGTAAAACACAATGTTTATTTTTAATGAGATGTTTATTGTTATTATTAAAAGATTTGAATGATTTTATTTATGTTAACAGCCGATAGATTCTCATGATTTAACTTGTTGTTTAAAAAAAATAAAAAAAGTTTTATTTGACAAATTTAGAAATTTAAATAAAAATGAGGTTTTGTCTCATGAATTTGAAAAACAAACAAATATAAGCTTTTACTTTTTATCTCATGTTATACGAGAGATGAATGTAAAGTTTCGTTAAATATTTTTAACCTAATAAATTATAGAAAAGCAAGAGTTTTGTCTAACACATTTTAGAAAACTTTGAAACATGAATTGGGTTTGAGAAAATAACGATTATATGAGAATTTCATAAAAAAGATAAATTATTTAAATTGAAGAAATGAGACTTTCTTAAAATACTCATAAAAGTAATTATTTAAATATAATAAGTTATTTTAATTAAATAACAGTGAGAAGTTACATCAAAGTTCGGAATATAAGATTATCTAAAGTCTTAAATGGATTTTTTAGCAAAACTATCTGTTATAAGATCGATCAAAACCTCAATAAATATAGTGGTAAAAGACTATATTTAGGTTTTTTTTCTTACAAGATTCATTTATTTGAGTAAGAACAAAAATATTTTTCAAACCTTGGTTATTGTTTATGACATGGCGAATTTAACACAAGAGACAAGCTTCATTTTTTTTTCTTTTACTCCATTAGAATGTTTTGCAATGTAAATTATTGAATTACATTCTTACAAATTACTTAGAAAAATTTATCTTTTAGTTATCTCTCACAAACTAATCATTAAAATTCAATTCTTTTCGAACTAAATTGTCAAATTAGGATTCAAAGTGAAAGAAACACAATCATATCAAACACTATTATAAATCAGATTATTGTAGTGAGATGGATACTCACACTCTTGAAAGAAAAGAATATCAAACTTAAAAAAGGAACAAATAACACAATCTCAAATTTAAAACTCAATCTTCATTTATTCAAGGGAATTAAAAATTTATCATTTTGTACATATAATAATCTTCGTTGTCAAGTAAGTGTCCCTAACCTTATTATTCTATTTTGACTGGATTTGTTTGACCTGAATAAGTTGTTCTTAGTTTTACCTTATTCTAATACTATTTTGACAAGTGAGAATACAAAATTACGTGTACCTCAAGGTTTGACCTTGGGGATTTAAATTTATGATATTTTAATCAAATTAAATGGTCTCATATTGTGAAAATCAGGAAGAACACAAAAAGGGAGTTTGAATTGTGTTGTTATCAAATTTAAAAACTTTTCACAAGCATTATCTATTGGCAATACTCATAGGAGGTTTAGTTCTCAAATGATCGCCTATAACATTTTCATCTAATGGACCATATCGGATACAACAAACTAACTCTATTGAATCACTTATCTAAGGTATTTTCTAATTTACTCTGATCAAACATGTAAATTAGTGAAAAATAATTTTCAAATAGTATCTTCAAAATAACTCTCCTTCTTTAATTAGTACAAGTAATAATAACATATAAAGTAGAGAAAGTATGGAAGAAATACATACAATCATTTACATCGGTTCATCTGCCAATATACTACATCCAATTCTGAATGAACAGATTGAATTTCATTAGGTACACTAATGTTGCAAAGTACATTTTGAGTATTCTTAGGTCAAAGATTTACCACCAATATGAATATCTTAAGTCCTTCATGAAACTCATATACAAGCTTGTGTGATTGTATTCTTTAAAACAATTAAGTAATAATAAATATAAGCCAAATTGAAAGAGGTATATGTTGATCACAATAAAATAGAATCATGATAAGTTATTATTACATAATTGCTTTATATTTTTCTATTTTATTAATTTTTTTCATATTTATTATCATACACATAATTATTAAAATAATTATAATTATATAAAAAAATAGTTTTTAAACTAAATCACACAATCCAAATTAATATTTATTTATTTAAATGGTTTTATTATATTATCTGTATTTCTTAATTTATTTTACTAATGATTTATTTTTTAAATTATCCTTTTCTATTTTTTGTAAGAAAAACATTAGAATTTAATTTCTCAAAAAAACAAATTTGACTAATTTTCTAGCACCGCTACCACGTTCAAAAATTCAACTTCCTAATAACAAAATTATGAAATTAAAGAGTAAAAAGATTTATTCCTGTAAATAAAGATGGCACAGGTGTAATTTGATATTTAAAAAAGTTTATTTGAGACAAAATTCGATAAGAAATTAAATTTGAATTTTACTCTTACGTAAAAAAAATCTTAAATATTTAGATAGAAGATATAAGTCAACCAAAAAATTTAATAAGAATCCAAGAATGGTTGAATTAGTCAAATTAGTGATGATTCAACGTTATTAAAAAGTAGAGATTATTTCATTAAAATGTTTGAAACTTACTATTTCAACGGATAACAATGTGAATTGCTAGCATCCACAGTGATAAGAGATCTGGATAAAATATATATGGGATTATAAATTAAAACTTCAACGTGACCATAGTAAAAAAAAATAAAAAATAGTACAAGAAAAATAACCACTACACAAATACCTCTCCAATTATTCAAAAAAAGTTTTGTAATCAAACATCTCATAAAAGTCTAAGGCCTTGAAAGAGAGTAGAAAAATAAATAAAACAAAATAAAAAAATAAAGAAAGAAAGAGAAAGAGAATAAAACAATATAACTGTTTCAATGGAGAGAAAGAAAATAGAAAGTGAAGAATTAAGTGGAAAGGTGGTAGTTGATCTGATGTGTAAATTTTTTAATATATTAATATATTTAAAAAATATTTTTAAACAGTTTGATGTAAAAATAATTTTTAAAAATATAAATTAAATTTAAAATAAAGTTTAAATTTAAATTAAATTATTATAAAATTTAATAAATGAAAAGATATTTTAAAAATGATAATATATTAAAATAATTTACTTTGCAATTATTGAAATTTAAAGAAATTATTATTTTTTATTTATTGTTTTAATATTTTTCGTTACAATTATTTATCTAAAAAAGGTAATCATGAATAAACATAAAGGAAAGTTTTAAAAAAATATATTTTTTCCAGTATTATTAATTTTTTTCTCTGTACTTTTCTATTCATTTATTTGCTCACTCTACATCAACACTTAGAATTAACATGCTTCGTTTTTGAAATTAATCAACCTTATATGATTGTTTTCCTTTTAAATTTTTTACTTTTGTTTTTAATCAATAGTTTTCTATGGTCATCGAGATCAAGACCAACATAATTTCTCTTTCAGAGTAATTCGTCACATGTTTAACGTTTGGAATATTTGAATGCAAACAATAAACCACCCAAACATTGCATCGATTGAATAAGTTTGATTGACGTTTGTCCTTCTTGTGATTGCCTCCATTTTGAAAATATTTTTTTTAATAAATAACTTGGATACTCTTAAAAAAATAATAAAAGAATGTAAAAGAATATCAAGAAAGAAATAATTAATAAGAAAAGGAATTCAATAATTTTTATACGAACTCAACTGAACTAAAATTTACTTCTAGTTTGAATTCAATAACCTGAATTAGATTGATGAACTTTCTTCACACGCAAAAAAAATAAAAATAATATATATATATATATATATATATATATATATATATATATATATATATATTAAGCTTATTTCAAGAAATAACATCATGTGTAGCTATTATACAAATACATCAAATCTAGGTGTTCAAAGAAATTTAGAAAAGAAAAATGATTAAATGATATGACCTTTAATGATGTGATAGTTTCAAAAGATTAAATTAGGAAAAGAATATTGTAATAAGTTTTTCAAGTGTAATCTTCAATTGATAAGTCCTAAAAAACAACTGTCCAATACTATATCATTTCAAATCTTAGAGTATATGAAAAGTAATTTTTGAAACAAAATATGTAATGAATTAATTTAAAAGTGTATATATAAAATATGAAATAAAAATCATTAAGAAGTTTCGAAATGAAAATTAATATGATCAATAATTAATTATTTTGTTATTGAATAGATCTAAAACCAACTATGAAATAATATATTATATTTATATTATTTTAAAGTAGTAATTGATGATTTATGAATTTATTATTTTAAACATGATTCAATAATCAATTATATCTTAAAATAATTAATATAACTAATTACTTCATTTATGTCATTTGAGTAAAAATATCAATTATATATAAAAGCAGATAAGATATAAATTACAAAATTATAGATGCATATACTTGAAAACGTCGAGACTAAGAATGATTTATAAACATTTAAATTACTTTTAAATTGATTTAAACTCTGTAATTTGTTTATATTCACATTTTTTATTGCTTTAAATTTCTATATATATATATATATATATATATATATATATATATATTATTTTTATTTTTTTTTTT
>Ga0209700_104537_pt1 | contig 24834 bp, 15 predicted proteins | sample SiratroredBW_FD_187528 | JGI IMG/M metagenome (GOLD analysis project Ga0209700, IMG submission 187528) | Root nodule microbial communities of legume samples collected from California, USA - Siratro red BW (SPAdes) (version 2) | ecosystem: Host-associated > Plants > Roots > Nodule | place: USA...
ATCTTGGTTTTTTTTTTTTTTTTTTTTTTTTTTTTTTTTTTTTTTTTTTTTTTTTAATTAATTTGATTATAATGATATATGAATAATTGATGTGAATTTGGTTATGGCTGCAGAACAACTGTGTTTAGCCACTCTCAGACAGTTGTGGTCTGTGGGAACTGCCAGACTGTATTGTGCCAACCCACAGGTGGAAGAGCCAGGTTAACTGAAGGGTGCTCATTTAGGAAGAAGGGAGATTGAATGGTGCAGTAAGCAAACTTTTCTTTCTCCATGGTTGAAGAGTTTTGGTTGTTAGATTTTTAGTATGAAATCAATTTTAGCTATGATATATTGTTAATTTTGTTAAATTGTAACACTATATCTCCTGGCCTTTCATAAGACACAGTACTACTCAATCTCTCTTCGGTATCTGGATATTTCTTTTACAAAAGATTTCCTTACTGAATGAATATGGTTTAGTTTTGATATTTGTTTTTGCAATGAATGTTATTGAGCATGCTTCTGCCTATATTTGTTATGTACATTTTAATTATAATAGCATTAAAATACATTTCACAAAAAAAGTCTTCATTTTACATGCTTTCTAGTTGTGTTCTGTTAGCAGCAGTTGGAATTCAAAACTGTTTGGTGTATTAGTATGTAGATACTATGTGCCTATTAATTCTAGGGTTAGGTGAACTTTTAGTCTGTCAATTATCACAATTGTGTGCCTAGTTGCATCCAAAATTTTACTAATTCATCCAAATTCTCAGCTCTAATTTTTGAAAGAAACAGAAGCATGACAACATATTTTCCTTCGTTTGTTTTAAGGTTTGTGTTACTTTACTCATGCAAGCTATCCTTTATCTCTGTTAAAGAAATAGTATCTTTTTCTTTTATAGTTAAATATTGTGCTCAAATTTAGTTTTTTTTTTTTAAAAAGATTGCGTATGAGACTGATTAATTTAAATTAATTAGTTTTTTAATAATAATTTTAACCTGTTTAAAATTGAAATAAAACTACAATAATTAATGTAACCTAAAGTTAAGTTCAGAACATATGAAATTATTATTATTATAGATATTTAGTAATCATTGCATAGCAATTATGACTTAAAATTGAATTTAATTATATATTTAACCTTTTCTTCTAATTAAAGAGAAATTTTTCAAAGATAGTTTGATTAGAGATTAATTATTTAGATATTGTAATATTTATTACGTTGCCTTACTTATACAATATAAACTGAACCCCGAACTTAGGGATACTTAACTAACATATAAGATGACATGCACATGTGTTGCTCATATGGATAATAAGTTTAATTAAGATTGTTCTTATGTTCTTATATAGTATGTTTCTGAGATGATATGGTTATTAAGCTATTTTTATGAAGCTTAAAATACTTCGCTTTTTAAATTGTCTTTAAGACACTTTTGTTTGATGTCAAGAAAAACTTTTTGCTTATAACTATTTTAAACATGGAGTGTTTTTTAACCAAATAGCATGATGTGACATGCAAAGTGTCATGATTTTGTCAAAGAGGTGAGTTGTGAGATGTTGTAAAGAGGTGAGTTCTGAGATGTGGTAAAAGTCGTCTGATATATCAATAATATATCAATAACATGTTAAATAAGTAAATAAAAATTAATTTCTTATATTTTGAGACTCAATATTTTTCATAACCAATATTTGAATATAATTTTTTAATTCAGAAAAAAATTATAAATAGAATAATCTCATAAGAAAAAATAACTTTTATTTGGAGTGGTTTATAGTAATAAAAATTCAGCTGTTAGAACATAAACATTAAATTTATTTAAAGTTCTTTACTCATCTTTATCTGTCATTTGTGCTTCCTCTTTACTAATTTATGAAATATAAATTTTCTCTTCTCCATCTTTAAAAATAAACCGTGAAGTCCGCGTAATTGTTGAATAAAATATGCAAAAAAGTTCACATTTACTACTGCAACATAATTAATCCATGGTTTTTTTACAATATTCAGTCATTCAATTATGGGAGTTTATTTTTATTATATTAACCAAAGATAGGGCTATGAAAATGTGTATCCAATTTTTGCAACAATAAAAAGTGAATTAAACTTTATAATAATTATTAAAATAAGAATGTTACTAAAATTTATTTTAAAGTTATAAAAACTAATCATAATATTTATATTAATTTTTATAATATTATAATTATAGAGCATAATTCAGGCCATTACTATTTATATCTTAGCTTTTTGTATAAATAAAAAAAATTAATAAAATGGGCAGTGTTTATAAGGATAATGTAACAGGATGTGGACATAAATTCAGTTAAAAAAGTGAATGTTCATTATTAGTCATAATAAATAGTTTTTATATGAATAATAAAATCAATAAATTAGGTTGCATTTATAAGAGTACTTTTATTATTGCTAATGTACACAAAAATGATAGGTAATTTTTTTATAAATAATAAAATGAATAAACTGGATGAGTTGCATCCATAAAAATAAAAAGGTAGAGGTTACAAAAAGGAATTTCATTAATAACAGTATATATAATAAATAAATAAATAAATAAATAATAAATTAAAAATCTAAAAAAAACAACTCTTACTCTATTTAATTTTAATTTTTTTAATCATAGAATCTCCGCACTTTATTTTTTTTTATTACTTCTCATCCTTTCTTTTTCTCATTTCTTTTATTTCTTTCCTGCCTTCAAGTATAGCATTAGCAATTACACCAGTTTGATCTCTTAATTTTTTTCACTTTAATTATTTTCTTCCAGTTTCACTTCCTATCTAAACAAAATGAGTGATTGTCAAATAGAGTTCAATTTTGGTTGCTTATGTGGGGGAATTAGTCATCTTTATTAGAACTAAGTACTCTTCATTTGTAGGTTATTCCACCTACGGGATTAGAAACATATCATATAGTTGTAAATAAAAATAATTATTAATAGACACAGAGTAGGAATTCACATAATATTATATGAAAACAAAATGCACACTAGGTTAATATATCGAAAAAATTTGTGTTACAGTTTTAAAAGAGAATAGTTTAATATTTCTGTCTAATGATAAGCTAATTTTAATAATAAATATAAATATTTAATTTAATTCCATTATTTATTTTTTATATAAAATAATTTAATGTAAATAAAAATAATAGATAATATACGTAGAACATAATTGAGCATCATATTATATGAAAAAAATGAAAACGAAATTCATATATCACAAGAGTTGTGCTACAATCATTTTTTAAAAAATAGCCTAATATATCTTTCTAATGAAAAACTAATTTTAAGACTACATTTAAATTTTATCCCCATTATTTTATATAAAATAATTTATTAATTTATATTATATGAAAGTATCCTACAATTTTATACAATTGAGAAATTTAATTATTTTCAGTAAGGTTTAAGATTTAACATTTATCGTTTGGTAAGGTTTAAGATTTTTATCTCAAAGATTTGTTATTGATTTAGAGTTTTGCCTTAGAAATTTTAGTGGATGTTGAAACATAGGCATTGAGACCAGACTTAACATGTAAGAGGCATTTTTGAGGACTGAAATCTTTTTTTAAGTATTCAATGAGTAAAATTATTTTTTTCTAAAAATCATCAATATCAATTTGCGAAATTACTCAAGTTTAATTGCTCAACAAATGAGTTTGGGAATTTTTTATTAATTGTTAATTTCTTTATTAGACGAATCTTGCATAACACAAGCATCTTAATAATAACAAATAAATCATGTTCTATTTCTATACATGAGTTTTCATCTGATAAATTAATTCAGATATAGATTCAAAAGATATTTTTCAATACTCTTAAAAATCAATAATCAAGTTATGGATTCACACAACAAGCATAAGCACAAAATTAAAGTGATGAATTAGAAGAAAAACATGTATGATATAAGAGTTCCTAAAGGATTTAACCTAACCCCAATATCAAGAAATTTAGCTCTATATAGGAATGATGAAACCAAACATTACAAGAAGAATGGTGAAATAATAATATTACTCCAAACACACAGAGGAAAAAATGTCTTCAACGGCCTTCTTTTTCTCCCACTTTCCACTAGCTTATGGAGAATATGATTTGTGGAAAATCTTTGCGAGGTGGGGGAGGGTTATTGATGTTTTTATATCACAAAGGCTAAATCGTTGGGGACAGATATTTGGATTTGTAAGTTTTTAGGAGTTACTGATTCACGAAAGCTTGAGTCTCAGTTAGATAACATTCGCATTAGAAACTGGAAATTACATGTAAATCTTCCTAAATACAAGCGCCATGAACGTATCATAAGTAATGGAAGAAGCTGGAAAGAATATCAAGGCGATAAGTCAGAGCATAACCAAGGTCTGAAATGGAAACAAGAAGTAAAGAAAGTGCATAAAGTGTGGAAAAGGAAGACCAAATATCAAACGTATGCACAGGTGGTTAAAGGAGTGAATATGGGTAAAGAGGACGATGATCAATGGAAGGGGATAGAGATACGGGTTGTTGAAGAGAAGAAGGAGTGGCTGGAAAAAAGCTTTGTAGGCAGGTTACAAAATATGGATGATCTAGACAAATTAAAAGAAAGCTTCATGCTTAATGGAATGAGATTCATCCACATCCGGTACTTGGGTGATAATGCTGTCTTACTGACTGGGGAAAGTAAAGAGGATGTATTGTCTTTAATTGAAGCTAACAAGGCTTGGTTGGAGACTGTCTTTGAATCAATTGTTCATTGGGAAAATCACAAGGTAGTAGGAAATAATATTAGATGGGCTAGAATTTGGGGAGTGCCAATTTCTTTATGGAGCCGAGAATGTTTTGAGAAGATCATCGCTACCATGGGTACAGTTGTAGATGTGGACATGAAAACAACTTAGTGGCAAAATCTGGAGTATGCATGTGTCCAAGTCCGACTTCCATTACAAGCAGAGGTTAGGATGAAGAAGACAATCAAGATTAATGGAGTCTTATGCCCAGTGGTGGTGGAACAAGAACTCGCTCTAGATGGAAATAAAGGGTGTTATTGTTGTAGAAAGGAAGAGGTGGATAGTAACGAAGATAATATGTCAAAAGTTTCAATGTACAAAGCAGAAACCGAATCCAGTATTGGTAGCTCTTTTGACGATGAATCTGATAATGAGGAGGCACGGAGGTTTGAAAAGGCGAAAGCTGTCACGAAGGAACGGTGCCATGGAAGCAAATCGGCCGGTAACAACATCTCAGCCAACTCAGCGAGTCACCAACTAGGGCACGGGGGAGGGGTAATTAATGCATGCCAGTACACTGGCCTCGAGGAGCAGGGTTTGGTGGCAGATGCTGACATTGTCCCTATGCGTTGGGTACAAAAGCCAACGGTCACTTTTGAAATGGAAAAGCTGGCTTGGGCTTGTGAAATGGCCCAAATAACTTCCAATGTGGCTGATGCTTCGAAACTAGGATCAAGCGGAGAGGTAGCCCATCTTGACGAATGTGAACCAATAACGCCTGTGCACGTTTATCCTATCCAATCTTCTTTCACAAGCGGGAATGCGAGCCCGGTTAAGGTTAAGGATACTCTAGAAAGCGAAGAAGACATGCGTGTGTGAAAGATGACGAGACTACTTATAAGCCACCCGAAGGAAATGCTGGCACCATGAAGTTAATGAACATTTGTGATATTAATCCAGAAGTGATGCTCAAGAGGAGCTGTCTGCTCGAGGGGGAGAGTTCCAAACCAAGAGGGCCATGTACTCAAACCAGTCTTAATCATCATGGCCCGACACAAATGCGTAGGCACTCGAGGTGCGCAAACTCTTTTTCGTCTAATTCTTCTTCTTGTATTGATATCCGAAATTGCAATAGACTTTTCTGGCTTAGGAATTTCTCTGATGAAGCTTCTAGACTTTGGAACATTGGGAAACAAATTGGGTTTAATAGTGTTGAATCTGATGATTGTGTAATAGCACAAATCCTTGAGTTGGAAAAATTAGAACCTAGTATGGGCTTAGATAGAGTAGAGGGGAACCAAAACCTTGATTTATGAAGATCATGAGCTTTAATAGTAGGGGGTTGGGTGGGGTGGGGAAGAGTAATTACATTAAGGAATTAGTGATTAAAGAGGAGCTGGATATGGTATGTATACAGGAAACAAAACAAGAAGGAATAATGCTCAATCTGTGTAAGAGTTGGTGGGGCTGTAATTCAGTGGAATGTGTTAGCACTATTGAGCAAAACAGAGCCGGCGGGATATTAATTGCATGGAACACACTGAATTTCAACCTTACTAAATCAGAGTGTGGAAAAGGGTTCATAATTATTAAAGGGAAATGGAGGGATTTAAGCGAATGTACTACAATAGTAAATGTTTACTCCCCATGTGAGACAAATGATAAGAGAGTCTTGTGGGAGGAATTAATTAATAGGAAAAGGGTAGACCAGGACCAAGCATGGTGTGTTCTAGGAGATTTTAATGCGGTAAGAAAACCTATGGAAAGAAGGGGTAGCAACCAACAAAAGTTAAGGCGTAATGAATCTGAAGCGTTTAACGGGTTTGCTATACCTATGATAGGCAGGAAGTATACTTGGTATAGTTCTAGTGGGAGTGCTATGAGTAGGCTGGACAGGGCTTTGCTATCTACAAAATGGTTAGATCTGTGGCTTGATTGTAAACAATATATATTGGATAGACAATTATCAGACTATTGTGCAATTATTTTAAAACATAACACCATTGATTGGGGTCCAAAGCCATTTAGAACACTTGATGTTTGGTGGTCTTTTGCAGGGTTTGATAAGGTAGTGCAGAGGTATTGGGAGGGATGCAATTTTAATGGCGATGAGATTTGGGTTCTTAAAGAAAAATTGAAAAGTTTGAAATCTGCTTTAAAATTATGGAATAGAGAGGTTTTTGGTGATATGAATTATAAAAAGCAGAAAATTATTACAGAAATTAGTAAGCTGGATATAGAAGATGAGTATGGTAACTTGTCATTAGCAGGCAGATTAGAGAGAAATAAGCTATTGGCAGAACTGAGATTAGTAGTGTATCAATTAGAAGTTCTAGCTAAGCAAAAATCTAGAGCCAAATGGATGGCAGAAGGTGATCTAAACACAAGGTATTTTCACCAAATCAATAAATGGAGAAGAATTAAAAATAATTTTAGGGGGCTACATATGGCTCATGGTTGGTGTGAGGAACCAACCATAGTTAAGGAGGGTATTTGTAACCAGTTTAAGGACAAATTTAGTGAGAAGTCGAGGTTCACTCTTAAGTTGGACAATATTGAATTCCCTAGAATTAATGCAAGTGTTAATGAGGAATTAATTAAGGATTTTTCAGAAGAGGAAGTGAAAGCTGCTGTATGGGATTGTGATGGGTCAAAAAGCCCTGGCCCAGATGGGATTAATTTTAATTTCTTAAAACAGTCCTGGCATATAATTAAAGATGATATTATGAGAGCAGTAAGAAAATTTCACAGGTTTGGGTTATGGCCTAAAGGCACTAATGCTTCGTTTATTACTTTAATCCCTAAGGTTGAAAATCCTCAAAAGCTGGATGAGTATCGGCCTATTTCTCTAGTAGGGTGTATCTATAAGATTGTTGCTAAACTACTTGCAAATAGACTTAAACTTGCCCTCAAAAGTGTTATAGATACCAAACAGTCAGCATTTTTGGAAAACAGAGGGTTGTTGGACAGTGTCATTGTGGCTAATGAGGTGCTAGATGAGGTAAGAAAAAAAAAGGGTCATGTGTGGTGTTTAAAGTAGATTTTGAGAAAGCGTATGATATGGTCAATTGGGAATTTCTATTTTATATGTTGGAAAGGTTAGGTTTTAATGCAAAGTGGGTCAAATGGATTAAAGGATGTCTTGCGTCTTCATCTGTATCTGTGTTAGTTAATGGAAGTCCTACATCTGAGTTTAAACCGGAAAAGGGGCTGAGGCAAGGGGATCCCCTAGCCCCTTTTTTGTTCCTTGTTGTGGTGGAAGGTTTGTCTGGTGCTGTGAGGGAAGCTGAAAAGTGTGGGCTACTAGAAGGGTTAATCATAGGTAGAAAGGAAGTACACATTAGTATGCTTCAGTTTGCTGATGACACTATGTTTTTGTGTAAAGACAATATCCAAAACATTGTCACTATTAAAAGTATACTAAGGTGTTTCCAATTAGCGTCTGGGCTAAAAGTTAACTTGAACAAAAGTTCTATTGGAGGGATACGGATTGATGTTGTCAATCTACAGAGATACGCAGTCATGATGAATTGTAATATCATGAAGTTACCGTTTAAGTATTTAGGTGTACCTATAGGAGGGAGTCATAACAGAGTTGCATTTTGGAATGGTTTGGTGGAAAAGGTTAGAAACAAATTGTCTAAATGGAAAGGCAAGAATATTTCTATGGCTGGTAGAGTAACCTTAATAAAATATGTTATTTCAGCTTTGCCATTGTACTTCATGTCATTGTTTAAAGTTCCTAAAACTGTTTGTAAAGAACTCATTAGAATACAGAGGAAATTTTTGTAGGGGTGGGGTCATGATTCAAAAAAAATGGCTTGGGTTAGTTGGAATACTGTGTGCAAAAACAGAGAGAGTGGAGGCTTAGGCGTCAAGGATGTTGAAAACTTTAATAAGGCTCTCCTAGGTAAGTGGAAATGGAGATTGGGCTTAGAGGAAGAAGGATTATGGATTGATATAGTTAATTCAAAGTATGGATCTTGGAGAAGTCTAGACTCTATTGACAGTAAAAAAATGTGAATCTAGATGGTGGAGGGATCTTAGAAGCATTAGTGGGAATAGTGAGGGAGGACAGTGGTTCAACAAGAATTTGATTTGGAGTGTTGGAAGTGGAAGTAAAATTTATTTTTGGGAAGATGTCTGGGTTGGGGTAACCGCACTCAAGGTGGCATATCCTAGAATATATGCAAATTCTATCCAGAAAAATCTCAAAATTCAGGATTTCGGAGAGTGGCAAGGTCAGAATTGGAATTGGAATTTTTTTTGGAGAAGGGCATGGTTTGAGTGGGAACATACAATGGTGGATGATTTTTGTACAGTTTTGCAGAGATGTGTAATTAATAAGGATAATGAAGATAGGTGGGAGTGGATAGGTAGTGTAGATAAGAAGTATAATGTGAAGCATGCTTATAACATCATTTAACAAGGGGGTATAGGGGGTTGCGAGGATGCATTTAAATTATTATGGAATACGAAAGGTCAACCATCATCCGTTCTGTGTAGTTGGAGAGTGATGCATAATAAGCTTCCAACTAAAGACAGGCTAATAAGGTTAGGAATTCCTAATGTGATCCCCCTATGTGTGATGTGCAATATAGGTGAAGAGAGTGTTAGCCACTTATTTTTTACATGTAGGTCTGTCTACAACATTTGGAACCTGTGTAATAATTGGTTTGGGATGAACTCTGTACTTCATTGTATGCCTAGGGATCATTTTTTAGGATTTTAGCTGTGTAGGATCTCTAGTAAAGGTGTTTCAGTGGGTTATACAATTTGGATGATTATCGTTTGGCATATTTGGAAACTTAGGAATGATATTATTTTTAATAATAAGGTGTTTGATAGTCAGGAGTTGTTTTGTGCTATTCAAGTTAAATCATGGGCTGTAGTAAGAGCAAAATACAAGAATGCTACATTCTCTTACTCTGATTGGTGTATTGATCCTGTGACATGCATCTCTATGTTATTGTGACATTCATAGAACTTGTATAGGATCTACATTTTTCTGGTGCAGGGTTTGGTGTGACAACAATCCTTATTTGTGAGTGACAAATTGTGGTGGAAGGAACTAAGATGCTACAACATGTTTTGTGGAACCTTTTGGTGTATACACAATACTTGTGTATATGTTTTCACCTCAGTGTTTTCCCTTGTAATTGTTAAACATTTTTTCACTATCCAAGGGTGATGGTTCTATTGTGTTGGTTTTTCGGAGATTTATGTTTAGAATAGGACATATACCGTTTACATTCGGTATGCTCCTGTTTTTCTATTTATTTTGACTTTGTTTTGTAAATAGGTTGAAGTAACCTTATTACTCCCGTTTATTTTTATTCATTATTGCATACTTAAAAAAAAAATAATATTACTCCAAACAAAGACTAAAAATGCCTTCAAAGAGTCAATTTCGTTTTTTGTTCTAGCAAAAAATGTCTAACCATAAACCCCCAAAATTATTAATTAAAATACGACAATCGATGCTTACACCCGACGAAACATTTTGCACCAAGCGCCTACTGGATTATGTTACTATTCCCATACTGGCCCAACATGTGCCAAACGTTGCCGCCTCCTCTTTGCTTCTAGGATTTCTTCAAATTGGACCTATATGATTGACTTGGGCATGCTTTATTTGCCTCTTTTTTTTACTTCCTCAAGGCTTCAATCCTTATTCTTCTCATCCAATATTTCCTTGATAAATTTCATCATAGATAAAATTGAATTAATATCAAATCCTTCTCTTGACTCTCACAATCAATTATTAAGAAAAAACTATTAAAAATTGAGAATTAAACAAATTCTAATATTTCATCTTCATCTAGCTTGTTGCAAAAATCCCATCTATTTCCAATCACGATAAGATCAATAGGAGAAGACAATGTTGGAATGGTTGGAGACACCCTTGGAATGAAGATTTGATGAAGAAATTCCATGGTGCTTTGGAAGAGTTGATGAAGATTGCTTTGGAACCTTGGTGGGGGTAGTGTAGAGTGTTGTTAGCTCATATTTGCATTTGTTTGTGTATTTCTATCACTTGCTTGCAATGTTCTCCATGTTACTCAAGTGAAAAAGCATTTTCGAAAACCATTTTATGAGAAGAAGTGCTGCAGAACAAAAACAATCAACTGTTTGTGAAAAAAAATTTGTTGTTTTTGTGCTAAAGGAAAAACAACCGACTGTTTTTCAAAAACGACCGACTGATTTACTTGACAGTGTAGGTTACTCCATATAAACCTGTATGCAACGCGTTTTTGAACACGAAATCATTTCTAAGAATCTGAAAAACATTTCTAAGCATCAGTTGAGAGTTATTGGAGATATTCCTTCAAAGATTAGAGAGGTTGATCAAGATTCATTCAAGATCACTGTGGATTTTCATTCTTGAAGGGGATTTTTGCTTGCATTTGATTGGGGGAGCAACCAGCAGCTATTTCTCATCTAGATAACTGAACTTTTTTGTAGTGAGATCGGTTTTAGGCTGTTGTGTTGTGAGTTTAAGTGTTGTAATTCGAAAATCATATGCTCTTTCGTTTGGATTGTAAGTTTGCATAATACACTGCAGTAGGGTTCTGCATTTAGTAGTAGGGTGGTGCATCATATGTGGTAGGGTTCTGCATAAGGGTAGAATCAATATTGTAAGGTTCAAGATTGAATCTTGGTTGTGTATTTGTATGTAAACTTGTTGTTTTGAGTGAAATCTTTGAATAGTTGTGTAAAGGACTAAATGTAGCTCATGAGGAAGAGTGAACTAGTATAAAAATCCTTGTGTGATCTTCTATTCCTTGCTCCATATACATTTGCGCATCATCTTAGCTTGATTCACATTTTACTAGTATAAATAGCTTGTTAAATTCTCAAAACAATCGACTGTTTTTCTAGACAACAACTAAAACACAACTCTGGCAGCAAAAATAGTCAACTAAATCAAGTTTTTAATCAACTATTTTTCTAGAAACTTTGAGTAATTGATCTTGTATTGGTTTCTTGATTAAATACTTAGTTTTATCATTCAAATCCAATCATTTTCGCTTGAACAAGGGTGTTGTTTTTCTGTTCTTTGAATACAACAGTGCTGAACTGGTTTTTTTTTTGATAAAAAGATATTGGATCTAGTTGATTTCAAAACTTGCACGCTGGTTTTCTGAGTTTTAACAAAACTGATATACATTTTTTTATTCTTCTTTAATAAAATTGTTTTATGGATAGTATTGCAAAGCCATGAAAAACAAGTTTAGGCCGAGTTCTAGAGGGGGGGAGGGGGTGAATTGAACTTTCAAAAAAAAATTTCGCAAAGAAGGAAAGTGATTTAGATTGGAGAATGAAATATCTTGATTAAAACAATCAACACGATTTTGGAATGTCCAGTAAACAATTCAATTTACTGAAGCACATATTCAATTAATTGAATGAATGTAGAAATATGAATACACTTAGATTCAGTCCAGAATTGATACAGAAATATGCAAATCAATTTAATGAAATATATCTAATTATATGCTCAGCGGAAGTTATTAGAGTTTAATTCAGATTACATAATTAAAATACAACTTCAAGATTCGGTATCCAATATTAAGAAGTTTCAAATATAGTCCAGTGAGTTCCAAGAATGCACTAATGAATATCCTAGAACTTAATTAAATCAGATGTAACATAACAAGTCCAGAGAGCAACTAGTATCCAATTGAGAAAGCACTCAATGAATTATAGTGATCAATTAATTATGACAACACCAGCAGATAAAAGAAAACTTGCAAGAAGAGAGAAGAAAGAATCAAGAATACAAAGATTTATCCTGGTTCACCTTTCCTCAAGGGCTACATCCAGTCTTTTGCAAACTAGCAAATATTTCCACTAAAAAGATCACAAGATCAGTTTACAAGTCTTGCTCCCAGCAAGTTATCACTACTCCCTGCGGTACACATTGCTCCCCGTAGTACTAACACCTCACTGAACCCTTTAGGAGGTGTGAACCAGTGCAGAAACCCACTGTACAACCCAATTAATAACCCAGTAATTAAATACAATCAAAGATAAATTACAACTCCAGATGAATCAAGGATTAACAACTCAATGCCTCTACCCAGAATAATATACAAATGTATTAAGACCAAGTGTAGAAGACTTAGCTTTGGTCTAGAACCAAAGTAGCAAACTCTCACTCAAGAAATGCTTCAAGATTCACTTTCTTCAAGGTTTCTTATGTGAAAAGCAATGTTGCAATGTGTTCGCACAAACTGGGTGCTTTTTCTCTCAAGGAATTCTCAAAAAATGTTTTATTTTTTTAAAAAAATCTTAGTTCTCTATGCCTTTATATAGGCAAACTGTTTTTTTTTAAACAAAGTTAACTGTCATCCATTCAATCAATTGTTATTACTCCATATATAGGCAAACCATTAGAATACTCATTCAAAATTCAACTTGTAACAATAGTAACTGTCACAATTCAATCGATTGATTCTATCATTCAATTTATTGAATAGTCTGTCAACAAAAAATTAGTACAAGTTATTTTTCTGAAAACCAGTTCAGTTTTAATCAATCCAGTTTTGACACATGTGAATCTTTAAGCTCCTCAAGAGTGATGATCTATGCAACTAATGGTTAAGTACCAAGCCAACACTCACACACAAACCCAACTAAACTCCTTTGAAAATTTTCGCAAATGTAATTTTCAATGTGGGGAATGAAAAAATCTTTAAAGAAAATATTCAAGATTATATAAAATGCAATCAACAAAGGTTCAAAGCAAATTCCAGAATAAAGGTAATCACCCAAAATTAGTAAATTGAAGACAGATTGTAATTCTGGAAAAGCAATAGATTGTTAAGCAGATTCTGGAAAAATATAATGTGCAGTAAAGACAGTATTTAAAGATCAATCCAAGAACTCAAAGAATTAGATCAATTCTAAATTTATTATGAATTAAAGATTCAAGAACCTATTATAAAAAAAAAAAAAGATTTGGTTTAATATTAGAAAACAGTTTTTAACCACTGATTATGACAAATCAATTTTTCTGGAAAAACTGACTGATGAACAATAAACACAGCGAACTAGAAATTTTTCAGTTCCAGAAAAGAATCAAATAAACTATTTATAGATGTATTTTATGATTTAAGATATATTCAAATATTAACCAGAACTAATCAATTTAAACCTGTTAATGAGTTTTTATTAGAATCTGAAAAATCAAGAAGATTAACAAGATATATCAAGAACAGTCAAGAGAGAGCAAGAGAGATTCAAGACACAACAGATTTATCCTGGTTCACCCTTCCACAAGGGCTACGTCCAGTCCCTTACACCACTGTAAGGATTTACACTATAAAAAGATAAAACCAGATCAGTTTACGAAAAAACAACTTGCTACCCGCAAGAATTCACTGCTTCCCACAGAAAACAATATGCTGAACCTACAGCAGAACCGAGAACTATACAAACTCCACTGTATATTCCATAAAACCCCTTACTGATCCCCTCAACAAGTTACAACCTGTACAAAACCCATTTTACAAACAAAATTACCAACCCAGGTAACTCACAACAGAATAAACTTCAATACAATGAAAGAGTTATCACAAACTCAGCAAAACAAGCACTTCTATACAACAGATTACAAAAGTAATGAAGAAAGGGTATAAAAGGCTTAGTCTGATGATCAGATCAGTGATGAAACTGTCTCAGTCAACTCAAAGCTCCAGTAGTAATTCGAAAAATAGTTCTTCATCAAGTTAATTGATTGATCTTGACCATTAGACAAGAAGACACTTTTTCTCTCTTTGAAAACACAATGTTCTTGCTCAGAAAAATGTTTAGAATGCTTTTGTCTCTATTTTCAAAAAACGTGCCAACTATTTATAGACAACTTGTTAGCACCAAGGCTAAGCATGTGATTTGATGAAGTCAATATTGTGACCACTAAGGCTTAGCATGTGAAGCTGATGAAGACTGCCTCATGAAGAATCTGTTGGAACCAACCTGGACCAGAATTATTCAAGAGAAAACTTTGTGCCAACATGAAGATGGTTGGGTGATTAGGTCTTGGTCCTTAGTTGGGTTTGTGTGTTGGTGATTGGCTTAGTCCTTAATCATGAGTGGCATGATTCATCACTTCTGAGATGCTAAAAAGATTCACAATCATTTTTATTAAAATTGTTTTTAATAAAAATAGCCCAAACTGTTTTTGCTGGAAAAAAGTTTTTCAATCAATTGAATTTCCAATTCAATCGATTGAATGTGACAGTTATTTCTATTACAACTGAATTCAGTTATTTCTGGTACAACTGAAATCTTTGACTGGGTCAACGGTCAATTCAATCGATTTAATGGTTTGTTCAATTAATTGAACTGTGACAGCTAAGCTGTTTTTAAAACTGATTTGGGTATTTAAAGGAATGAGAATCATCACTTTCAGAATTATCAAAACAAAAACTTTCGAAAAGCATTCCTTGAGATTTTCTAAGAGAGATATTGCCCCTTTTGTGCGATCATCATTTGACAAAGCTTTTCAAATTAAGAAACCTCCAATAACGTGAATCTTTGAAGCATTCTTTGAGTGAGGTTCTTGCTACTTTGGTTCTGGACCAAAGCTAAGTCTTCTACACCTGATCTTCATTTTGTGCAATCTGTTTTGTGTAGAAGTACTCTGTAATCTTTCCTGATCCTGTTGATCTGTAATCTGTTTGCTGTTTTCAATTACGGGGTTTGTAATTGAGTTGGTGCAGTGGGTTTCTGCACTGGTCTCGCATCTACTGAGGGGTTCAGTAGAGGGTGAGTGGTGCAGGGAGCAGTGTTGCTTGCGGACTGCAAGTGTTGTGGTGCGGTGGGTTTCTGCACTGGTTACACACTAGCTGAGGGGTTAGTGAGGTGTGGGTTTACTGCTGGGAGCAGTTTGTAACTTGCTGGGAGCAAGGGATTGTAAACTGATCTTTTGATCTTTTAGTGAAAATCTTTGCTAGTTTGTAAAGGACTGGACGTAACCCTTGCGGAAGGGTGAACCAGGATAAAAATTCTGTGTTCTTGCTTTTCTCCCTACTCTTCTTGATTGCTTTTATTCACTGCTGCCATCACTTAAAATTGACTAAATTAAAATCTGTTCATACTGTTGATCATATTCTGAACATCTGTTTTCATAATCAACTGTGATTCTGGATTGTGTTTGATTTACTGGATTGTGGGTTTAACTGTTTTCTGGGTTTATCTCTGATATTTTTCTGTTGTGCACAATCGATTGTTTACTGGACAGTCCAGAATTACATAGTCAATTGATTGAATAAAGAACTTTCATTCTCTACTTCAAGAACAAATCAGATTTGCAAAAAGTTTTTTGAAAGTTCAATTCACTCCCCCTCTTGAACTCGGTCTAAACCTTATTTTACACAACTGTCTTAAAAATTCAATCGATTGTTTTGTCAAACAGTCGATTGTTTTTCTCGAGTTAGTTAAAACAGTTATTCAAAATGCAAGTTTTGATTTTAATGATTTTTCAAATCTTTTGTTAATTCAGAAAACACTTATGGAACTTATCCTTGATTAAGATTGCATGCATCACTGATTTGAACTCAACCTTAACACACAACACACACTCCTAGGTTCTAGACCGAACTCTTCAATCCTCATGAAATCTTCATGCACTCCATATATGATCACATGGTCTTGAACTTCTTCACATGGTTGGCTTCATCAAATCTTCACAGCAACCCATTGGTGCTAACATCCATGTTGGCTCAAAGTCATCCATTTGAACATCTCTAGTCAAGGTTGGTTCCATTAGAATTTCAGTAAGCTTTGATATATATTGACTTCATCATTAGATTGTCCAAAGTCCCTTTAGAGGATCAAATCATTTGATAAATTTTTGATGATAACAAAACTCAAGTATACTTTTGTATTTGATTACTTATATACATTGCGCAGTTAACATTATTATTATTATTAAAGCAGCAAACACATGACCCATGAAGAGATAAGTTTTCTATTATTTACTTTTATGTTGTTGATTTGATTTAAATTGATTTTATAACATGATGTGCTTTAATGTTCAAATTTGTTCATAATGGAAATTATTCAAATTATTATGGAGTATTTAGATGTGATTAATTGATTTTATATCATGATGTGCTTTAACGTTCAAATCTGTTCATAATGGAAATTATTCAAATTATTGATAAGTATCTCAAATATAATTTCTCTATTTTATTTTTAATTATTTCCGATACAGAACTAATCAAGTTTAATGTAGTATGAAAATTAGAGAAATATTTCCAGTTTGAGCTTCATACATTAGAAAGTCAAGATTGCTTTATTCAAGCATCTCAACGACTAGTTTCTAAAAAGCTATATATAGAGGAGCAATTTCAAGTTGAAGCATATGAAGCAAAAAGAGAAATACATCATATAATACATTGAAGAAAATATACTGAGTGTCTATTGTCAATTTGCTATTGAGAGCATATGGATTTTTGGGTTGTGTGAAACCATTGTGTAATTCTTCACCATTGTGAGCTTTCATTGTTCTCTCTTTTGAGAATGTTTCTTTAATTCTTGAGTGGTCTTGATCTCAGGGGGAGATTGGGACTGGTATAACTTAGAGAGGTTTGTGTACTCGTGATAACCTGGAGAGGTCTGTGTACTCGTTGTAACCTGGAGAGGTTTGTATACTCATTGTAACTATTTGCTAAATAGTAGAACCTCTTGAACAATTTGTTTAAGAGAGAACTGGACGTAACCCAAGAGATTAGGGTGAGCCAGTATAAAACTACTTTATCTGTGTTTATATGTTTTGCCTTGGTTGGTGGTTTCTATTTATAGTGAATTGAGTTCAGGCTCATTCAACCCCCCCTTCTGGAGCTAGCTGTTCCAACAACGTGCTTAGTATTGGTGCTAACAATCTACCCCCAATTTGATGAAGGCAATCTAGTGTGTGTTGAGTTTACCAATCTAAACCTGTATTAAATGTCTTGTACTAAAGCAGTTTATTAGAATCATAAAATCTAATAGGTTCAGAGCAAAAACAAATTGATTGAACTAAAACATAGTTAATTAAATTTCTTCCTGTACTCAGACTCAGTTAATTCAGATCACCATGTTTGCTCCCCCATACTTTGATGTCCCTTCAAACCATATAAAATTGTGCTAAACAAGAAAAACATCTCATTTATATACTTTGACCTGGAATGGTCAAAGATCAATACATTTCAGTTGTCATTACATCATAGAAATAAGGATTAAAGGATCATCAAACAAGCTGGATAAACCAACAATAAGTAACCAGGGCGGCAGGTGCTGGCACAAGCCCAACAGATCTCCAATCAATCCAATGCTTAGACTAGACTAAGTTGAACTCAACTAAAACAAACCAAATACAACAGAAACACAAAGCAAACACAAGCATAAGACACAACAGGCAGATGGAACACACAACTTTTCCCTCATTGAGTTCATCAAATGGAGGGGAAGGGGCCACACAGGATATGCAATGTGAACACTATTCATCAGGCTCGTAGAACATCTGCCCAAGCTTTCCTTGGATTTCCTCTACTTGCTCCTCTAGATGTTGAAAATGTGTCTCACAATACTCATGATGGCTGCGCTGACTGGACTCAATGTTGTTCAACTGGTTGATCATGAGTTGCTCAAATCTGGAGTAAGATTGTTATCCAGTCCCCATGCCTTCTCCAGTAAATTGACCAGCTATAGTACTAGTCTCTGCTACAACATCCTCTTGTTGTTCTTCCTCATCAGTGCTTGCTTTGCAAATCCAGTGATTGTTATTAAGTTTCTTTAGCCCAATCTTAATCAGATTTCCAACAGTTATCTCACTGTGTGCCTTCACTTCAACAACTTCATCCTCAACATCAACGTCAAAGTATTCTATAAAGTTCGAGAACAGTACAACATATTGAATGCGAAACTTTAGCCTTTTTTTTTATGCGGACCAACTGCTCTTTTATGATACTGACCCAGTTCACCTTGATCTTATTGACTAGGCAGTACATGAGTATCAGATCATCCTCAGTTAGGACTACATGATTGAATCCATGAGGTGTAAGTAGCCATATGACAATGTATGCAATGATTCTTGGAGTGACAGTTAGCCCTCCAACTGAATAGTTCCTTGTTGTGGTGTTTGGGTTCCTTAGACAAGATCTAAAGAACCACGCCTTGTTAAATCCTCCTAGATCAGCAAAGTTTGCTCTGCTTACTTTGGTTCTAGCATCTCTCAGACTTGCTACAGTTAGCCATACTTCATCAATAATTGCCATGTCTACTCCCTTAACTTGTGAGTAGATTACACCCTCATCAATCTACATATTAGTCAGGAAAACCTTCACCAGATCTGGATAAATGTTTCTAGAAAGCTTTTCAAATTTCTCTAACTTCTGGAACTTTAGAATGTTCACAACTTCACTGAGATTTTCATTTCTCAGAAACTCCATCCTCAGAAACTTGGGGTTTACAAAGACTTTTCTACTCTATTCTCTGTGATATTCCTCCATGCTTTCTTTGTTTCCATCAAACCAACACACAAGGAATCTAGACTCATTATTATCATCTGAATCTGTTGGTTCAACGTGCTTCATAAGGACTTTCTTAGTCTTTTTCCTTGGTGTAGACGACTACATCATAGTGAGTTGGAGTGTTTGATGGAAGGGGAGGCAATATGCTTTATGAACCAAGACAGGCTAGTGTTTACACAATGCCGTGATAGTGGTGTGCACAAGTGAATGCATGAACGCATACTAATTATTTAAAAACAATTCATATACACAATGAGACAAAATTGGAAACCATAAAACACAGTAAGTTGATTGACTAAACACTGTTACACAACAGCAGAGCAGAAGTACTTATCTTTAGAGATTCTTTGTACTACTTTTTGACCAATTGACTGCCAATAGGCTAGTGACATGTGGCACCGAGAATTTCCTCTCTCCTCACATGCTTGCTCTTATGCATTAGTCTCATCCGATTTTTGAATTGATTCCTTGACTGACTATGCTAGTACTGGATTCTTACCTTTCCAATGAGGTGCCTCGCACATAGCAAAAGTATACACAGATTGGTCAGCAAAATATTCAATCAACTACAGTGAATTTCATCGTTTTATCAATTAATTGAATTGCATTCCAGTTAGTTGAGCATTATCTTAACACAAAATAAGGACACACACTCCAGAGTTAATTCACACTTTTAAAATCAATAATGCCCAATTCATTTTTAAGAAAATTGAATTTGTCTTTGTTCAAGGGCTTTGTGAATAAATCTGCAAGTTAATTTTCAAAATCAACAAATTGAATTACACAATCACCATTATTTATATGATCCCTTATAAAGTGGTGACATATTTCAATATGTTTGATTCTAGAGTGATGTACATGATCCTTTATTAAGTTAATTGCACTTGTATTATCATAGTATAAAGGTATCTTTGAAAGATTAAGTCCAAAATCACTTAGCTGCTATTTTATCCATAGACTTTGAGCATAACAACTTCCAACAATTATGTATTCTACTTCAGCTGTAGATAGTGCTACGCACACTTGCTTCTTGTTGTGCCATGATATTAAACTGAACCCAACAAGTGACAAGTTTGACTTGTGCTTTTCCTATCTACCTTGCACCCTGCAAAGTCAAAATCAAAATATCTCACTAGATTTAGAGATACCTCACTTTGATACTATAGACCAACTTCAGTAGTTCCTTTGAGATATTTCAATATCCTCTTTGCTGCCATGTAGTGTGATTCCTTCGGTTTAGCTTGAAATCTGGCACATAAACACACACTGAACATGATGTCTGGTCTGCTTGCAGTTAGATTCAGAAGTGATCCAATTAATCCTCTGAACTTAGTCTGCTCTACATCAACTCTAGTTTCATAAGCATCTAGATAACATCTATTGGCTAATGGTGTGGAAGCTTATTTGCAGTTTTCCATGTTTAACTTCTTCAATAATTCCCTGCAATACTTTGCTTGACTAAGAAATATGCCATGTTCAACTTGTTTGACCTGCAAGCCTAGGAAGAAATTGAGCTCCCCCATCATGGACATATCAAATTCTTCTTGCATAGTAGCTACAAACTGCTCACGTAAACTTACATTAGTTGCACCAAAAATAATGTCATCAACATAAACTTGAACAAATATTATATCTTTGCACGAATTCTTAATAAACAAGATCTTATCTATTTTCTCTCTCTCATAGCCTTGAGAAAGCAAGAAATTACTTAACCTCTCATACCATTGTCGAGGTGCTTGCTTTAACCCATACAAGGCCTTCTTGAGCTTGAAAACGTGATCTGGATTGTTGTGATCCTCAAATCCAGGAGGTTGACTTACATATACCTCTTCATCAATGTACCCATTCAAGAAAGCGCTTTTGACATCCATTTGGTGTAATCTGAATCCCTTCATGCAAGTATATGCTAATAGCAATCTAACTGCTTCCAATCTGGCTATTGGTGTATAAGTTTCTCCAAAGTCAATGCCTTCTTCCTGGTTATATCCTTTTGCCACAAGCCACGCCTTGTTCCTCACAATGACACCTTATTCATCTATCTTGTTCTTCAAAACCCACTTGATTCCAATAACATTCATCCTTTTTGATCTAGGAACAAGTGTTCAAACTTCGTTTCTAGGAAACTGGTTCAGCTCCTCATGCATTGCATTGATCCAATTGCTATCTTCTAGAGCTTCAACCACTGACTTGGGTTCAACTTGTGATACAAAGGCCATATGTACACAATAATGGTTCAAGGATCTTCTAGTAGTTACTCCCTTTTGTACTTGACCAATGACATTGTCCAGTGATAGATTCTTATGAACCCTCCATTCTTTAAGCAGTCTAGAACTCACTGTTGCTGCTCTAGTGCCAGATTCAATCGGTTGATCTTGTGGCTCAATCGATTGAACTTCATCCAATTGATTGTCTTTCTCTGATTTAATTAATTGACCTGTAACAATCTTCTGACTCACTGGTTCATCATCATCTACAGTGGTCTTAATGCTTTCCTGCACTTTATGGTTAGTTTCATCAAATGCAACATGCATGGATTCTTCTACCAACATGGTTCTTCTATTATATACTCTATATGCATGGCTATGCAGTGAATAGCCAAGAAAGATACCTTCATCAACTTTTGAATCAAATTTGCCCAAGTTATCTTTCCCATTGTTTAAAATAAATCATTTACATTCAAAAACTTTCAAATGGGAGATGTTAGGCTTTCTACCTTTAAACAACTCATAGGGGGTCTTCTTCAAGATTGGCCGAATGAGTACTCTATTTAAAACATAGCATGTTATACTTACTGTATCAACCTAGAAGTATTTAGGCAAATCTATTTCATTTAGCAGCGTCCTAGCCAGTTCCTCCAATGATCTATTCTTCCTCTCCACTACTCCATTCTGCTGTGGAGTTCTAGGTGCAGAAAAATTATGCTTGATTCCATGTTTTTTACAGAATTTATTAAACCTCTCTCATTCTGAAATTCGCCCCCATGATCTGATTTAATTGTAGAAATCCTACACCCTTTTTCATTATGGATCATTTTGGCAAATTTCTTAAAAGCAAGATAAGTATTATCTTTTGTGACTATGAGTAATGTCCAGGTAAAGCGTGAATAGTCATCTACAATTACTAGACCATAGTAATTACCTCCTAGGCTCATGGTTCTTGAGGGACCAAATAAATCCATGTGAAGTAACTCAAGTGGTCTGATGTTGAAACAACATTAATTGGTTTAAAGGTGCTTTTAATTTGTTTACCCTTTTGACATGCTTCACACAATTTGTTCCTCTCGAACTTAAGCTTAGGGAGACCAATTACTAGATCCTTAGATGCAATCCTATTTAGATGATGCATGTGAATATGTGCAAGTCCCTATGCCACAACCAAGATTCATCATCTCTGGATAGCAAACAGTTCAAGCTAGGTATGATGCATGAGACATTAAGCATGTAAACATTACTCACTCTTTTACCTAATAGAACTGTTTCAACTGTTTCTAAATCTACTATGAGACATTGGTCTGATTTAAATGTAATCTTGTATCCACGATCACATGGTTGACTAATGCTCAATAAACTGTGTTTCAGACCTTCTACAAGCAATACATCTTTGATGATCACTTTATTCTTGCTTCCTATATCGCCAACACCAAGAATCCTTCCTCAGTTGTTGTCCCCATAAGTAACAAATCCTGCTGGTTTCCATTTCAAGTTAATCAACTATGAAGCCTCTCCTGTCATTTGTTTTGAGCATCCACTGTCTAGATACCACTTCAGTTTACTGGATGCTAACTGATCCTGTAACACAAATGGAATTTAAGGATTTGGTACCCTGTTAATCTTGGGTCCAGTAGCGTTAGATGTGCTTTTGGGCACCCACCTAACTAGTCCTTTGGGCACATCAAATTTCCTTATTCTACAGTTTCTAATTGAATGACCCTTTCTTATACAATAGAAGCAAGTAATGGATTGTGAAGACTGTGATCCAGAACCCTTAAAAAAACTATTAAACAATTTTTGCTATCCTTTGGGACCAACTTGATATCCAATGCAAGCTTTTTCAAAAACACAATTTTGAGATCCTAAAATTGCATTCAAGTTAGCATTTCCGTACAAAGTTTAGATGCAGTAGTTATCAAAAAATTCACTTTGTTTTGTAATACTGCACAATTTTCACAATCAACTGGTTTACTGGAGTTAAATCCACTGGTGTTTGCAGATTTGTAATTCTTTTCTAAAGTTTCAAAATCAGTTTTTGTTTTAAGTAACTCATCCTCCAGTTGTTTAACTCTACTCTCCAGCTAATTGTTTATACCTTTTAGTCTATTGTTGGAAATAGCTAATTTGTTAGCTTCTTGACGAGTTTCTTGAAATGCATGAAGAAGTGTACTGTAGTTAGCGCTATTAAAAGATGCACTAGATTCCAGGCTACTTACTTCAGAGCTTTTTCCAGCCATTAGACATAGATTGGCTTCAATCTCTTCATGTGAAGAACAAGTAGACGATGTAGCATTATCCTCCCAAGCTATATAGGCTCGTCTAGTTTTTCCAACTTTGTTGTTCTTCTTTTCTGGTGCTTTATCTTTATTTGCAATACTTGGACAATCTACTTTCACGTGTCTCTGTTTTCCACAGCCAAAGCAAACAAATTTAGTAGCACTAGAATCATATTTACCTTTAACTCTTTTTCCTTGTTGATTCTTCAATTTTCCCTTCATGTTTATGAATTTCTGAAACCTTATTGTCAATAAATTGAGGTTTTCAGATTCACTGCACTCGTCTGAACTTTCATCACTTGATTCCTCAACTGCAGTTCTGGTTTTGAGAGCTAGGCTCTTTGTCTTCTTCTCCACTATTTCCATTTCCTTAAGCCTGATCATCTCCAATTCATGTTCCCTTAGTTTGCCAAATAGCGCTGCAGTTGTGAGTGTTGTCAAGTCTCTAGTTTCTAATATTGTAGTGACTTTAGGCTGCTAGCTCCTATCCAGGCACTTCAATATCTTGATATTCAGTTCCTCTTTGTCAAACTGCTTTCCTAGTCCAATTAGATGATTGACTATGTCCGTAAACCTCTTTTGGACATCTACAATTGTTTCTCCCTACTGCATCCTAAATAGCTCATATTCTTGAATTAATGCATGTTTGTGTGCTCTCTTCACATCAGTGGTTCCTTCCTGTGTGACTTCTAGTATTTCACACATTTCTTTGGCAGAACTGCATTGTGAAAACCTAAAAATTCATCCAGATTTAATGCATATGTTATTATATTCTTTGCAACACAATCATACTACATTTTTTTATTCTCAACATCAGTTAACTCATTAAAGGGCTTAACATTTAGCACACCATCAACAATATGCATGGGAATGAATGGACCATTTACCATGGCATTCCAAATACCATGATCAATGGATTCAATAAAGATCTTCATTCTCACTTTCCAAAATTGATAGTTTACGCTTGAAAACATAGGTGGTCTATTAATGGAAGCACATTCAGCAAATGGTAACTTGTTCTCGGCCATGGATCGAAAAGCTTGACTAGGATTCAAGTTCTAGCTCTGATGCTAATTGAAAAACAAGTTTAGGCCGAGTTCAAGAGAGGGGGGGGGGGGGGGGGATTTGAATTAAA
>Ga0209700_104538_pt1 | contig 24832 bp, 9 predicted proteins | sample SiratroredBW_FD_187528 | JGI IMG/M metagenome (GOLD analysis project Ga0209700, IMG submission 187528) | Root nodule microbial communities of legume samples collected from California, USA - Siratro red BW (SPAdes) (version 2) | ecosystem: Host-associated > Plants > Roots > Nodule | place: USA...
AAAAAATAATATATATATATATATATATATATATATATATATATATATATATTATAGACTCATTTTTATGAAATTCTAACATTTAAATATTAACTTAACTATTAGAATGTTTTTTTTTTTTTTAAATACATCCTTTAGTTAGAGTGAATACTTACTTATTTAAAGATAAAAGACTTATCCAAATAAAAACTAAAAACAGAAGACCAAAATTCACTAAAATAAAAATCGATAATTAAAACCTAACAAATAAATAAGAAAATCTTTTTATGTTTTAATAAAAAATATCATTAACTCCATCTATTAGTCTAAAGTTTTAAAGTTTGTGAGAAAGATCCATCCATTTTTTGTGAGTCTCCTATGGCGTTCTATTTATATCAATAATGTAATTATTGAGTTGAAACATTAATTAGTGACAACTAAGAATGAAGTTTAGGCAATAAAGCCTTTAAGACTATTTGAAAAGTTTTAATAAAGAGTAAAAGAAAATATTTCTAAGCTTTAAGAAGCAATACTGAAATGAATAAACTCTCAAATTGATTTGACAATCAATCTTTTCCGAAACAAGACAAGATTATTAAGTTATAAAAAAAGTTTTAACAAAGTCAGCCATCAAGTTGTCTTATCAAATCTACTGGTCAATTTGAAATTTTCCAACCAACAACTCACACTATAATTTTAAATGTAGGTCTCTCTTTTTTACACGGAAACATTATCAATAAAAAAAAGTTAATTTGGTATGTATGAGTTTTTATTTTTATTTATCATTCCAATTCGGACGTGTATATATATATATATATGAACGTAATTGCATTTTTTTGCTAATAGCACAAATAAAAAAATGTAACTGACAGTGTTTATATAGAAATTAAAATTAAGAAATTTATATATAGAAACTATAAGTGTTTAACTATAATAAGTTATCTTTAAGTATTAAACTAAAATAGAAAGTCTGTAATTTCACAGATGAAACCGTTGAATTAAAAAATTCCAGCTGTCATATACAATACAACATTAAATCATTATTATTTTTTTTGGAAAAGAGAAATTTATGTTTCAAGTTTTCAATTTAACTGTTTATCTAAGCAAACCATATTTAACTTTCATTAAAATAATTTAGCATATGTTTTTGGCCAATATACTAAAAGTATGAATAAACGTATTATTGTTAGTGTGATGATTCCAAAAATCAACGTAAGCATTCTCCGCATTATTGTTATTATAAAAATATGAAAACTGCTCTGCTTGCATTTTTATTCACGTGTTAACAAGATTCTTATCAAAATAAAATAATATTAGTTTATATTATTAAGAAAATAATTGTGTTAAAAAGATTCTTATCAAAATAAAATAATATTAGTTTATATTATTAAGAAAATAATGTTAAATATTTTCCTTCAATTAAAATTCATTATGTTTAATCAACTGACCTCTTAATAAATGTATAAAAAATAATAATTATAAACAATTGCATTCCAATAGTTCAATAGAAGGTGCTATTTATTTATTTATTTAAATTAATCATGGGCAGATACTTTTTGACTTTAAAAGTCACATTTTCACATGGAAGAGTCGTGAGCCTCCTCATTTGAATCCTTCCACCAACCAAGATACACCTGCTAATAATTTTCAGAGTCCAAATATTTCTTTTAGAACAAACTTGTAAAATAAAATATGTTAACAATGGATATTGAATAGTTTCGTGTGTAGTATACTAAATTTTATAGTTAGTATTAGGACTCGGGGAGTTGTTTTTTTTTTTAATACATGTTATGTGAAATTAATTATTCATAATTACTCGTTAATTTATTTTTAATTATTTTTACATGGTGATGATTTTCTTACTTAACTATTATTATTTTTATTCAATATAAAATCATTATGGTCCATCAATATGTAATCCCGTATCAATTTAATCTTCAAATAATACAAACTTTGATTTATATTCTTAATTTATAAAAACAATAATAATTAAATGTTATTAAGTAAAGATGAGCATTTAAACTCGTGAATTATTGTTTTGGATGTTACTTGGAAGTGAGTTATTTAATTTGGTTTTTATGCTATGAGAGTCAGAAAAAGAAATTATATAATTTTTAACAATTTAAATTAAATATTTAGTATATTTTAGTTATTTAATTTACAATGTATTGTATTATAAATAAAATAAAAAGTATTCAAAAAAGATTAAAGATAACGTGTGTGTGTGTTTGTGTGTGAATGAGATATGTTAATTAAATAAGTTAAGATAAGATAAGGTAATTTTAAAAAACTTTGAAGAATATTGTTAAAAAAAATAAAATTATATGTGACTGTGCCATTGAGTCCAAGTATGGGATTTTTTAATTGCTACGAAACTTTTCTTTTAAAATTATTTTTTAATTATCTCCTGAGTCACATAATTTTTATATTTCTTGTAACATTTTCATTTAATTTTTAAATTTCAAAACATCTTAAATATTCAATAAATATAGAAAACGTAAGACCCTTAAACATTTTAATAATAAATCTCAAAATTAATAATAAGTAAAAATTCACAAATAGAAATAAAATATGTATTTTTTTAGTTTATCTTAAAGTTTTTAAATTATAGTTTTCTTTAACTTAAACAAGATCCTGATTTAAGGATATTTATCAAATTAAATTTAGAAGGAGTTGGATAATTAAAGATAGTAGTAAACTTATTGAACTCAAGTTTTGGTTAGGAAAATAAATTATACAAAAATATGATATCAGTTTTCTTAAAATTTACTTTAATCGTCGAATTATCTAAAATGATTTTAAAGAATTGTTAGATAAAAATATTGTAGGTAAGTGAATTTAATATTAATTTTTTAATAAAAGAATGGTTGTTTTGTTGCATGAAAGATATAAAGTTGAGTATCACGTTAATTACATTAATCATGACTTTGTGGATTTATATTGATATATTATTGTTATAACTTTGAGAATGTAGTTGATGAATGTAAGAAGATAACAATTTTTTAAAGTTATAAAACATTTGAATAAGGTCAATTTTGGATTAAGTATTGCTTAAGATGCGTGATTGTCCAATCGAATCCTAAATGTTATTTGTATGAATCGTCTTATATTACTTAAGTGTGTAAGTGAGTGTGTTGGTCACTCAAGCTAAATAGTATATAACTCAAACATTTGCTTGTAATTTGAGTTAAAGATAATTGAGACAATTATTTATCTTTTGGAAGTATGTCACTTAATTGTTGGACAAAACGCTCAAGCAATATGACTTATAACTAAAACATTGTAGAGGTGGTGTATACATGTCTTAAATGTGTGTTACCAAATGATATATGATATGGATGTTAGAGCATTGGCTGAGGTAGTTTGCCATATTTATATAAGTGGTTAACTGAGTATGACATCTGAATAAATAAATACATGTCTAAGTGATTCACCATGTTCATATAAGTGATTTGTCATGTTTATATAAGTGGTTAACTGAGTATGACATTTGAATAAATAAGTACATGTCTAAGTGACTTTTCATGTTTGTATAAGTGGTTAACTGAGGATAACAACTGAATAAATAAGTACATGTTTAAGTGATTTACCATGTTTATATAAGTGATTTGTTATGTTTATATATGTGGTTAATTGAGTATGACATATAAATAAATAAGTACATGTCTACATGTTCATATAAGTGGTTTGTCATGTTTTATATAAGTAGTTAACTGAGTATGACGTCTGAATAAATAAGTACATGTCTAAATGGTTTGCCATGTTTAAATAAGTGGTTTGTCATGTTTATATAAGTGGTTAACTGAGTATGACATTTGAATAAATAAGTACATGTCTAAGTGGTTTACCATGTTCATATAAGTGGTTTGTCATGTTTACATAAGTGGTTAATCGAGTATGACATCTGAAAAAATAAGTACATGTCTAAGTGGTTTGCATGTTTATATAAGTGGTTAACTAAGGATAACATCTGAATAAATAAGTACATGACTAAATGATTTACCATGTTCATATAAGTGGTTTGTCATGTTTATATAAGTGATTAATTGAGTATGACATATGAATAAATAAGTACATGTTTAAGTAGTTTATCATGTTCTTATAAGTGGTTTGTCATGTTTATATAAGTGATTAACAGAGGATGACATTTGAAGAAATACGTCTAAGTGGTTTACCATGTTTAAATAAGTGGTTTACCATGTTTAAATAAGTGGTTTGCCATGGAAAACCCAACAGAAAATATGGTTATCTCTGTTAGCCTAAGTGGTTAGTTCAGTAATAGTTCCGCATACATGAGTTGCAATTTTATATTTGATGAAATTATCCTTTCGTATACAATAAAAGCAAATGTATTTTATTTCTTTTGCTAGTAGGACCCATGTGACACGTAGAAATGTCAAATGGGAGTTATATGAACAGTGGTGTCAAAGTATCATTTTCCTAAAATAAAATTCAATTACACATACCGCTGAAAACATATACATGTATATATATTTTTTATAATTATATATATATTATTTTAATTATATATATATATATATATATTGTTAAAAATAATTTCAATAAATTTTTATTAACAAAATCAATCGAATAACAATTAAAGAAATAGAACCTTATAATTTGGAAAAATCATTTCAAGATTATATCTAAAGTTATTATATATAATAATTAAATTCAAACCGATAATAAAAATATTTTATCATAAACATATTAAATAAATTACAATGTATATGATTAATTACTTTCTATAATAATATGTTAAAAACTATATTTAAGCTAACTCTTAATTATTTTTTTAAATATTTATTCCAGAATATACACTAGTTAAATTTAAATCAATTATTTAAGAACATATATATTGTCATAAAATATTGAAAAGTAGAATTTATTTTATTTTAATTTTTTTATTGAATTGTCACTTTTGACTTTGGAAGTTTCTAGAGCACCCATGACTCTTTGGACGGTGAATAGAGTCCGAATATGACCAATTTGATGTGGGCCAATGAAATCACGACACGTGTCCCATGTGCTTGCTTACATTAGCTTAGGTCTTATAAAAGCTCAACTATGTTCTTTGTTGCTCCGTACAAAGCACGCCGTGTTTCACTCTCTCATCCTTTCGCATTCTCAATACCCTTTGGATTTGTGAAAGGTAAAATCTTTTCTTTTCCTTCTTCTACCCTTTGTTTCAATCTGAAGTGTTTTCTTGTTCTTTTGTCGATGTGTTCTTCAGATCTGTTGCTGCATGCTGCTGCATCTGCTGTCTTGTGTTCAGTTTTTTTTGCATGATGTTTTATTTTTCGATTTTGGTCTTATTTTTTGGCTTTTTGATGTTTTTTTGTTGATCTGATTAGTGTTTTATTTTTGTGTCTGGGCCATTGTTGTTTTCTTCTTAAAATTGAAAAGGTGACAGATCTGTGTTGGTTTGTTCTTGTGTGATCTGATCTGGAATGGGCTTGATCTGTAGGTTGGCGCTGATTGTGAGTAGGGTTTTAGATATGTGAATGGGGTTACAGTACAAAGGTCTTTTCTTTTTCCTGTTTGATTGATAATTTTTTTTTCTTCTTTAATGGTGCATGAGAGTTTAGTAAATTTTGCTGACTTTTATTTTATGGTTGGATATAAATCTGTCCTATTTCATAGATCTACCTTGGATTTTGTTTTTGTTTTTTGTTTTCTCTGTCTTGGTGTCCCTTCTTGTTTTGGAGGCAGAATGTGGATCTGTTCTCAAAGGTTTTGAAATCTATTCCGTTTGTACTCCCACAAAGGCAATTTACATTTCTGTTTATTTTTTTCTGAGATGATTGAATAAAGGTTGAACGATCTTTTTTCCTTAAAACAATTTTGCTTTTTTATTTACTAATTAGGATTTTACTAATTTTAAAATATAATCATGACTATTTTTAACTGAAATATTGTATTCCAAGTCAAATCGAGTCCATCTTTTACTTTGTCTAACCTCCTTAGGACCTCTGTCTGTAAAATTTGCTTTTGCATGGCTAATCATTGTTAACTAAATACACTGATTATCCCTATGGTTGTTCCTAGCTTGTGATCTGATGTTGATAGGATTGTGGTAGGTGGACTGAAAGTGTTCCTTTTATATTAGTTTTGAATGTGAGGGTGAGTTCTGTACCAGGACTTTGTATCAGACAAATAGTTATCATTCTAAGTTGTTTATATTCTGATTATCACTGTGGTTGCTTCTTTCATGTGTCCTGTGATTTGTGTATACCTTTCAACTATCAATCAGCCATGAAATCCTTTTGATTAATGTGCCAATTATCTGTTAATGCCTTTTCTTTACTGTCATGTGTCAGATTGCTAAATTTACTAATTCATTTAACATTGGACACTTTTTTCAGGAAAGCCACCATGGTTGATCAGGTTCAACACCCTACAATCATGGACAAGGTTGCTGGCCAGCTCCATCTCCGTTCTGGTGTTTCATCTGGTATGAAGAGTTATGATGGAGCTTTCCGCCACCCTGCCATGTACCAAAGACCCTCCTTTGGGAACTACTCGAATGCTGCATTTGTGATGCCCTCATGCAAAACCACTATGGATTTGTCTGCTGCTGCAGCAACAACATCTCCTGTATTTGTTGCAGCCCCAGCAGAGAAAGGGCATTTTCTTATTGACTTTCTCATGGGAGGTGTTTCAGCAGCTGTCTCAAAAACTGCTGCTGCCCCCATTGAACGTGTTAAGCTTCTGATCCAGAACCAGGATGAAATGATCAAATCTGGAAGGCTTTCTGAGCCCTACAAGGGTATTGGTGATTGCTTTAAGAGAACAATAGCGGATGAGGGTGCTGTTTCTCTGTGGAGAGGAAACACTGCAAATGTCATCCGTTATTTCCCCACCCAGGTTAGTTATTTCCTAATTTCATATGGGCAAAATTTAGACACTTTCCTACAGAGATTTGATTATTGTTGTTTTCAATCAGCTTAGATTTTTAATATAGAAATCTATGTTGACACTTAACATGCAGTCTTTTACTTAGCATTGGTAAAACTTAAATTCCAATTGAGTAGAACTTAAATTCCATGTGATACTGAATTTTCTGTTTGAATTGTATCAGGCTTTGAACTTTGCATTTAAGGACTACTTCAAGAGGCTTTTCAATTTCAAGAAGGACAGAGATGGCTACTGGAAGTGGTTTGCTGGCAACTTGGCCTCTGGTGGTGCTGCTGGTGCATCGTCCCTTTTGTTTGTTTACTCTCTTGACTATGCCCGTACCCGTCTTGCCAATGATGCTAAGGCTGCAAAGAAGGGTGGAGAGAGACAATTCAAAGGTCTTGTTGATGTCTACAGGAAGACATTGGCATCTGATGGCGTTGCTGGTCTCTACCGTGGTTTTAATCTCTCATGTGTTGGAATCATCGTGTATCGTGGTCTGTATTTTGGATTGTACGATTCTGTGAAACCAGTTGTCCTCACCGGATCATTGCAGGTTGGTCTTTTGTCCTTATGACTGTTATCTGTGATATGATATTCAGCTTAATCTTACATTGGCCAGTGTGTTTTCATAACCATGTTTAAACATGTTTTCATTTCATGTGTTTCTTACTTGATTTTTAGTATTTTATTATTGTGGTTTTCAAAGTTGTATTTTAACAATTATTTAATCTGTGTTGTTGTTAGTGGTGATATATGTTTTTTTGTGTCATTAAACTATGTGAGTTGCATGTGACCTAGCTGTTGTTTCTAAATTTTTTTCAACATAATTCAATCCTGTAGGCAATGAAGTTACCAAATAATCCTTGTTATCAAAGTGAGATATTTTAGGCAGTCTATTCTTTGAATGCAATGACTAAAATGTCCCATATTTGTATATTAAATATATTTTGTATGAACACCATCTAGTAATGTTAAAACATGTCAAACATTCTTTTAAGGATGAAAATCAAACATAAACCAATGGTGAAGTTGTTCATGATCTACTCAATAATGTAAAAATGCATCCAAAAAAGGTTGTTGAAATTTTTATTTAGTGAAATCTAATGCAGTTTCCCTTGTTGTATGGATTGCAGGATAGCTTTTTCGCCAGCTTTGCCCTTGGATGGCTGATCACCAATGGTGCAGGTCTTGCATCATACCCAATTGACACTGTGAGAAGAAGAATGATGATGACCTCTGGTGAAGCAGTGAAGTACAAGAATTCCTTGGATGCATTCCAACAAATCCTGAAGAATGAGGGTGCCAAGTCCTTGTTCAAGGGTGCTGGTGCCAACATCCTCCGTGCTGTTGCAGGTGCTGGTGTGCTTGCTGGCTATGACAAGTTGCAGGTTCTTGTGTTCGGCAAGAAGTATGGTTCTGGTGGGGCTTAAGACTCCCTTGGTGGTGCTCAAGAGTCTGTTTTTTGTTTAGATGGCGATGAAAAAAACCATTTCAGTTCCGAGAGTTTAGACTAATTGCAGCCGCAAATTTTGTTTAATAAATTTACTTAGATGGTGGGACATTGTCCCATAAACCTTTTTTATATTTCATGGTACTTCGGATATAAAGTATGATTTATTTGAGTGGCGGGGTAAGAGGCTGTCACTTGGAATTCCATTTTCTTTATATGACTTAAAAAATGTGATACATGTTCAAGGTTCTTTTTCAGAATAAAGTGCAGATGAAAGTTCTGCTTTCATGATTACTGATATTGGTGAAGAGTAAGCTTAGGTATACCTATATTATTTGGATTCTGTATTTTACTTTTGCTTTGTCTATTCGATATTGTTTATTTAGTTACAAAAGTGTATGCAAATTATTACTAAATAAGCAGCATATTGCATCTTTCTTTTGGGCAGGCGAATAAAGTAACTATTGGTATATTTGGTAACCTGAGAATTCTCTTTAGAATAAACTATTGAATATATGCTCAATGTTAATGTAGTGAAACATTAGCATAGTACAATGCAAACAATTTGCCAACAAATTTGTTATGGTATACTAGATGTTGTATTTCTATTCCTAGATATGTAAAATAAAATAAAGATTAGACGAAATAGGATTATAAATATTGTTTAATATTAGTTTTAAAGTTTTTATGTATTGTAACATTTATGGAGAAAGTTTCCACTTGAGGTTATCTCTCTTTTGTTGCAACTATCTTTTTGATGACTTCTAAAAGCTCCTGCAAGTATGAAAAATATAACTAAACTATCTGCAAGTTTAGTCCAAAGTAATTTCCAACAATATTTGTTGTAAAATTGTTCTCATCGGAATTTTAAGTTTTTCAACAATTTAAACCTAGTTTTGTGTTGAGATAAACTTGTATTAAAATTGTGTGATTTTTTTTCTTTCTTTTACTCGTGAGTTTTTAAAAAAACATCTTTTATAAAAAATGAAAGTTTTTAGAACAATTTTTATGAGCTAACACATTAAATATAATATTTATCTTTTATTTATGTGTTTTTTTAATTAAAACAAGGAAACATAACTTTTTCTTTAATTTTTATTACAATGCTATAGTGAAGGAAGTATCTTTCAATAATTAATCTATACCTAAATTCTGAAGAGTATCCAATAGAAACTTTACTTAAAAAAAGTAAACTTAATTTCATCTCATTTTTTGAGCTCCAACTTTGAGGAGATTAGTGTCATTATATGCTAACTTGTAATTACATAAATTTAAAAAGAATAATCTTTAAAATATAAATACACGCCTCTAGTTTTATTCAAATTTATTTAAAATTGACACTTATCAATATGTCAATTTATAAATTATCTGAAAAAAAATTAATGATATAGAAAAATACTTTGATCCTTTGAAAAAAAAAATATATTTACACTAGTAAATATACATGTGCTTTTGCAAGTACACATGATATCTTTTTTAAATTGACTCTTTAAGACTACTACTTATAAAACTCATTGTGTTTTGCAAGACCTTGTTGATAAGTGATTATATTTTCTTCTATAAATAAACTATATATCACTTTAAATGACATATGTAGGGTGTGAAACGTAAAAGAATCATTGAAACTGCAGGATGAAATGCAAATACTTGGTGTAGAGTCCTATCAATGTTGCTATGAGAGATTGAAAATGCTATTCAGATTTTGTTTTATGCTTGAGAACAAATCATTACAATAATTGTTATTATAAAAGAATGTATATGAATAAGATGTACTATTTATCTCGCAAACCAATTTTATGAGATTGATTTAATTATAAACTTATTTACCAACACGATATTTTAAACTTAATGCATTGAATAGGCTATTGATAATTTTATGTGATTTTTTAAAAATTGTTAAATATGTTGTAGTTATTAAAAATGCTTAAATTATTTGTTTTTTTAAAATCATCAATTAGCCTTTCAACATTATAAACTTAATACACTTTTCTTTCGTTTTTTTTTTTTTACTTTTTAATGTGTTATTATATTTTACTTTTGTGAAGATATCTATTTTAAACACTATCTAAGACTACACATTGACTTTGCAACATGAAAAAAAGTCTATGCAGCTATGCAAAAAATTGTTATATTGGTGATAAATAATTATAAATTATTATATATAACTTATTGTTAGGACTGGTCATTGTATTTAAAGTATTTTTTCTTTAAAGTTTAAATTTCTCTATCTTTAAAAAGTATGAAAGTATGAATAAAGAAGATGGTATATAAAAGTATTATTCACCTCATTACTGAACTATGTTACTCAAGCAAGTTTTTCAAAAGTTATAACTTCATTACCCTAATATTAAACTTTATAAAAAAATGAATACTAGTCAAATTTTAAATATTTTATAAATCAAATAGTTTTATTACTATATAATATTTAATAATTTAAAGGTTAAGAAGGAATAGAGGGTCTATGGTGGTAGAATGGTCATATGTTTGGTGTATACTTTATAAAGGGAGCCTATGATTTATTGAAATGATTAAACTCTTTCTAGAAATAATTTGCCTATAACTTTTTACATGTTACATCATGTGATATGTTACATACTTTTTATTAGGTTGCAATTATGAAGGTAAAAGTATAATTGTAGTTGATTGCTAGACATGTGTATTTTGTGCATATATTAAACTTGATATAATTGCAGATGAATGTGAGCCATTACTTTTCTAGTATCTTTTAATAAAGTGGAAAATTTTCCATTTTGGTATAATTTTGTTTGAAAATTTTCAAAATGGGTAAAAAAATTTTAATTACCATTTTGGATAAATCTACAGTGGCACGATTTTGTTCAACAATCAGTAAAATCGTGTTAACATGGCATAATTTTATGGGTTAATTAAAATCGTGCTGATGTGTCACAATTTCAATTCAACTATACTAAAATCGTGTCATATCAGCACGATTTCAATTAACCCATAAATTTGTAAAATATTTGTGATTGGTGTATATAAGTGATGTAGTGTATAATTTATATAAACCTGTGAAAGCCTTAATAAAATGCAAGAGGGTTATTTTTTTTTATTATTGGAAGAGTCTCATATATATATATATATATATATATATATATATATATATAACTATATTTTTAAACTAATATTTAATTATTTATTTGAAAAAACTTTTTCATTTTCTTCTATCAATACCTCGGGAATTTATGGAAATTGATAGAAATTTAGAGTAATGGGTGTGGTTAAAGTTATTAGAATATTTAAAAATGAAAATGATTACTTATATATCCGGAAGACATTATCGTACAACTACACAAAAATGAACAACAATCAGCCATGTGCATTGTACAACGCTATGACAAACAAAACTCAGAGTTTGAAGTCTAGGAAATACCCACTCCCCAACCTCCTCGCCGACCTATGTCATACAAAGTCAAATTAAATGAATGGTGGTGTGATTGGGGACAGTTTCAAGCCCTAAAGTTGTCTTGTCCACATGTCATAATTGTTTGTTCATTTTCTCATCTATAGTTAGCCACATTCGTTTCTCCCCTTTACAGCCTCAACAACATTTTAAAGGCCTATGAAATTCAATTCCATTCAGTTCAAAATCAAGACTATTAGTCTCCTTACACGGGTCCAAATATGATACCAGATCCACACATGAGAAGAAGCAAAGCTTGAGGACCAAATACAAACCGTATCCATAATGAAATAGATGACCCAATTCCCAATAGGCCTAAAAAAATGTTCATATTGTAGAAACGAAGGTCACAATAGAACAAATTGTCACTATAGATAGTAATATTTCAATGTAACTTATGTTTTTAGTTTAATGAAAAATAACACATTTAACTTTTAATTTATTTATGCTTTTAGTTTAATGAAAAATGACGCATTTAACTTTTAATTTATTTATGCTTTTAGTTTAATGAAGAATGACACATTTAACTTTTAATTTATTTGTTATCAATTTGAAAAATTTCACACTACATCATTTATGTACACCAATCACAAATATTTTGCGAAATTATAAATATATTGAAATCGTGCTGATGTGACACGATTTTAGTGTAATTTAGTTGAACTAAAATCGTGCTGATGTGGCACGATTTCAGTGTATTTTTTTTGAACTGAAATCGTGTCACCTCAGCACGATTTTAGTTAAGAAAAAATATACTAAAATCGTGCTAAGCACAATTTTAATTAACCCATAAAATCGTGCCATGTTGACACAATTTCATTGACTGCTAAACAAAATCGTGCCAGTGTGACACAATTTTTTTCGTAATGGTATCGCTGTAACATGACATGATTTATCCAGAGTGGTAATTAAAAAAAAATTTACCCATTCTAAGAATTTCCAAATAAAATTACACCAGAATGGAAAGTTTGCCTAATAAAGTTTTATTAAGCAAAACACATTTATTAATTCAGCATTTTAATATTATGTGTAATTTTTTTCTTGCCCCATATGAAAGGGTTCCAAAAGTTCCAAAAAAATTAGTAGAACTATGACACATTGAAAAGTAGAAATAAATTAGGAAAAATAAGAAAAAAATTAAATTAATTATGACACATTCAAATTGATGTTCTTATGTAAACATTATTATTGTACTTTTGGATAATTTAAGTTATTTGTATTTGTTTGTTTATATTTAAATCTTGTCTTATAATTTATTATTAATAGAATAAGTTAAATAACAATGATTAATTCAGATGTTATTTTTACTATGATCAATTAATTTATATGATTTTTTTTATCACATACAGACATGTTAAAAATTTTATAATATTAGAGATTTGGTTGAGAAAAGTTTCATAAGAAATAAGACGATTTAATAAAAAAAAAGTGATAAAATCATTTTTTATTTCTTGAATTTGTACACACTTTTATGTGTTTTTGTTCATAAATTTGAGTGTAATATTTTAATATTCATTTTCATGAGCTTAAATTAAAACACACAACTAGAACACTTGAATCTACTCTTAATGAATAAACTTAAAATGTACTATTTACTAATATATATACCCACATGCATTTTCATAAAAAAGTTTGGTATCATTCTTAAATATATGTTTTAAAAATTAATCCTACTCAATTAAAAAAAAAGCACAAGTATGTTAGCACATTTCTAGTTTAATATTATCACTCTCTATTTCAAATTTAGTTGATTTAAGCATTTTTATTGCTAAAAATAATTAGTGAAACCATTTCATTTCTCAAATATTCTTGTCTTTTCTCAATTTTATAAATACAATATTAACAAATTTAAGAGTATGATATTTACTAAAATAGAAGATTGAAATAAAAATGTATTATTTGATTAGAAAGTAAAAACTAAGTTGAAACAATTTGGAATAGTTAATGCTTTATATAGCTGCCACTTTAATGATCCACAAATTCTGCTTTGCTTTTGACCAACTTTTTAAGCTCATGTTTCTCAGCAAAAGCAAGATCAATTCCTTGCTTGCAACCAGGTCTTCTCTGCTTCCTCAATCTTCTCACATTCAATCACACATTCTCATCAACTTACTCTAAAGTTTCAAATATCATCACATTCTTGCAGGATTCCTCATCATGTTGAATAAAATGAGAACAACATTAAATTTTCTTGCAAAACTTTTTGTTAAAGATGAATGTTTAAACCTTAAATTCTAAATCCTAACCATATTTTATATTATTTATTTTAATATTATTGCTTTTACTAAATCAATAATATTTATGATGATTTTCATTCCATCATAAAACTGACAACTTACATTTGTCCTTTTTATTTGGTTGTTCTTGCCTAGACTATACATAATTTTTAGTTTTCATTGTTTTAATAACTTCAGTGTGTTAATTTTGTTCTATATAATTTTTGAAGTTTGATTTGAATCAAAACATTTTAAAAAATAAACAACTTTTGTTCTACCAATAGTTTATCATGTTTGGCAGTTTTGATAAATAATCCAATTAATTAATTTATTTTATGTTAGACAGTTGTTAAAGCTTTCATAATTTATTTAATATTTCATATTAAATATATTTCTTTTTATTATTGGTGTTATTACTGGCAGGTAATAAGATATATTATATTTTTATGATATATAATATTTTATAATATTCATTTATTATTATTATTTCCCACTCTTCTCTCTCTTTCACTTTCTCTTTTCTCTGTGACTTTTCTTCTCCCTCCAATGCAGTTCTCTAATTCCGGCTTCTCTAATTCTGTTATAAGGTCAGTTATCTCACCCTAACAACTCTAATTCCCTGTTTGGCTCTCAATAATCTCGCCCAAACGCGATTTTAGTTACCGCCATTTTCCTTTCTTCTCTTCCTTTGTGTGAATTTGTGATGAGAGGCTGTGTGATTAGGGTGTGTTATGCAGTGATTTTGTTGTGAGAGTGAGGTTGTGATTGCATTGAATCTTCAAAATGAATGAGGGTATGCAAATGGAGGTGCAGTGTGTAGATACTGGCTTTCCCTATACTGCTGCTGAAAGCTTCATGGATTTCTTCCATGGCCTCACCACGCACTTGCCTGTCAGTTACGCTCACGCTGCCTCAGTTCTTCATCAGGTTGTGTTTTCATTGCTTGTGAAACTTTTTGTTGAACATCAAATTTTTAGAGAAGAATTCGTGGTATTAGTTTGATTTGGAGGTTTTAGGTGTGTACTATTCCATGATTTGGAGGTTATATGTTTCAAATATATGTCATTCAATTAACACTTGAAACTAAGTTAGACCTAAACTCAATTTTTGATACTTATATTAGTGATGGTTGTTGGAGTTATTGAGTTTCTTGTGTGGATCATTATCATAACAGTGAAGGATGTTTGTTCTTAGTGTTGCAGATATCCACCCACTGATAAATAACATTGACAAAATAGGACTGAGTTAGATTTAAATTCAAAATTCTGATACTACTGTCATCGAAAGTTGGAACTAAAAGAGTATTTTCTAATGGGGGGTATAAGGATCAAGTAGCTATAGTACAATGTTACAGTGAAAGTGTCACAATAATGCCTCTCTTTAATCCATTTATATCTTCAATGTAAAATTAGTCTTTCTGGGAAGGAGTATGAAATTAGTCTTATTTGGCAGTCCTATTGAACTTCTCCTATTTGACTTGGCATTCCCTTCTGAAAATAAAAAAAGAGTAAATAAAAAATTTGTATTGTGTTATTTTGTCGTCTTTTCCTACTTGGTCAAGGATCTTATTAATGTACTATAAATAATGGATTAAAAAAATCCAAATAGAAAATTCTTATTGAAATTCACATTGTAAATATGTTGAAAATTATAATAAAAACGCGTTAATGACATTTTTTAAGGAGAACTTTCTATTTTAAATTCTGGGCTGTACTGATTAACATGTCTCTTTACACAATTTTGTATACTTTTTCTCAATTAAACACGATAATAACATTTCTGGTCTTATACTTCTGTCCAGGAAAGTATCTACTGGTCAATGAACATGAACCCTTACAAGTTTGCATTGTCTGGCCCTGTAACTACATCTTATTACGATTCTTTCGAGATAAATGATCATTTTCCAAGAATGGAGATCAATAGGAGAGAGTGGGAATACCCTTCAACAATGGTTGTGGATGAACCGGCTAGAACTGAATCTCCATCTGGAAGAGATGGAGTCACGAGCATGCAGACCATCCCCGAAGAATGTTAGTTGAACTTTTATTTCCTTTTGCAGCCTATGGTAACATATACTATTTGCAGTTTTTTGTTGTTGGGATTGAAGACACATTTTAAACTATTTTATAGTATCATGCTCGCATCAAATATTTGCTTGTGTCGTGAAAGTGTTGGAAAAGTCAAAGTGAAAAGCATAAACAACAGTCTTTACTTTCTTTGAAGACTTGGATATCTTATGGTGATATTTAGAAAAAATGCGTTTCATACAATAACATTTTAACTGTCTTTAGTTTGTTTTTCAGGCAGTCCAAATCATCAAGAATCTGGTAGTAGCCAGGTAGGAAGCTTTGTTGTTCTGAAGGTTTATTTGAGTGTTTCAAACTTCATTCTAGGTTTAACATTCGTCAGGATCCGGTTTAAATATACGGGAGATACTGTTTACACAGCATACTTCATCACAAATTGGGCCTGCTTGCACTTTTTTATTGCAGCATTTGTTAGTTTAATCCCAACCTTGTGGAACTGAAATTGAGCCATGTTATCCAAATTATACTTCGTTAAAGATTAGGTATAGGACTCTGTTTTAGCCTATAAGGTGCTTTGGAAAATCAGAATCATAACCTTGATACCCAGGCTGGCATTTCAGTTATATCCTCCATCATTATTGTCATAAAAATAAGGCAAATAAAAAAAAATTCAATTGGTAATTCTACATGATTCAGAATTTCACACGTCAGATTCGGTTTCTTTGTTGCACATCCTTTTCCAATGGGGGTCTTTACTTGACATCCCTATATCACCTTTCATGTCTCCGAGTCCGAAGTATCTCAATTGGTGTTGCTCAGAAGTAACTAGTGTTTGCAATTTTTGGCAGCTCACTATTTTACTCAACGGTTATTTCAAAATTGTTTAAATTCGTCAGTTTAGACCAGGTTTTGTTCAGAAAACAGTTGTGGTAATAGTTGTTAGCGGAGAAACTAAATTAATGGAATGAATATAATTTATGTAGATTAACCATGACTTCTAGCGTTCTCCATTTCTCTACTAAATAGACTATATAGATAGCAGGGCGCGCTTGCATGAAGCTTGCATGAAACTTTTTCTTCTGATTCACTGAAACTATTTTTTTTTTTTTTTAAATGCAAAATATATTTGTGCAATGATCATTGAATTCCGTGAACTGATTTCATGCAATAACCAAGGAAAACAGTGCAGTTTTTTGGTATACAAAGGTGGCAATAAGGTTCCTATCCATTATTTGCTATGTAGGTCATGTGGCAAGACAACATTGATCCAGATAATTTGACATATGAGGTGAGATGCACTGCTAAATCTATATACTATATGCTCAAGCATTATATCATGTTCAGATATATCTTACTAAGATAAGCATTTAATATTTTGAAGTGTTAAGGCCGAAGACGAGACAAATTTGACACGTATCTGTCATAGTAAAAAATGTGTTTCTGTTCTTGGTTATTTCTACTTTATTTTTGGTATAGCTAATTCATTTTCATATGATCTTTTGATGTGAGGTAATAGGGACAGTGAATTTATCCTGTGTTTTATATAGATGACGTCTGATTGGTTATCTTTTTACTCATTTTGTATTGATGTCTTAAAATTGGTTTTTGTTAAAAACTCTCTTTTCCCAAGTCAATAAAAAGTGAGATTACAAGGGATATCAAGCAGTAAACAACAAAATAGGTATTACCCAAAATTCAGAAATGTTTGAATTGTAGAAAGAGCCCTTTTCAAGTAAAGGCATGTTTTCCTTAGTTGAATTGGTAATTATTAACAAATTTTAATATTTTGACCTTCAATTATGTTGTGTAATGTTGGCTAGTAGTACTAGAAGATTTTTGAAACCATAAGGTTTTGGTGGCCAAAAATACTATTTAATATGTGGCAGGAACTACTGGACCTGGGTGAGGCAGTGGGAACTCATAATCGCGGTCTTTCTCAAGAACTTATTGATACACTTCCAACCTCAAAGTACAACTTTGGGAACTTATTCAAAAGAAAAAATTCTGCGAAAAGGTAACATTGTGTTTGTGGTTCATACTCTTTCGTTTTTTGTTGGAACAAGTTAAAAGCAATAATTATTTTATTGAGATGAAGGAAAAATCAAATGGAATATTAAACTGTTTAAGAGACCGAGGAGAATATGGGTGGATAATGAAAATTAGAATATCTAACTTAATGTTTAATCTCATCAAATTCATGTATTGATTAAGGGAACTACAAACACTTTTTTCATTGTTAAAGGAATTAAAAGCACAAACATTGAGATGTAGAGAAATATGTTTTCTTATTCTTTTTAATGTACTTCCACGTAATTCTCAATAATCTTTTTCTGTTAATTCCTTAACAAGTGTCTGAAAACAACCCATTGCAAAGTAATAAGGAAAAGTGTTACTATTGGGGCATCAAATTATACATTATTAATGCCAGGGTAATTTTGGTGAATTTGCGATATCACCATTTTTCATTACCATTGGTTGTCTAAGACGAGAGGAACTTTACTTCTATTTTGTCTTTTTCATATTTAAATTGTCCCTCGTCATTCCTTGGAATTATGTAATGATTCTTCACTCTGTTTTTTTTTATCGGAAATTCTTCACTCTGCTTGATTGTACAATTCTTTTTTTTCATACTCAATACTTTGCCTTGATCTAAATGCTTGGAAAATAGGTGTGCGATTTGTCAGATGTCTTATAGAAGAGGTGACCAACAAATAAAATTGCCATGCAGCCATGTTTACCACAGTGAATGCATAACAAGATGGCTTACCATTAGCAAGGTCAGTTATTGTGTTATTCTGAATTTTATGCCTACACCTTATATTTGTCTCTTAGTCAGCATCTCATTTTACCTCGTCTTTTTTCAGAAGTGCCCAGTTTGTAACATTGAGGTATTTGGTGAGGATTCAACTAATTAGCATCAGCATGGAAAAAAAGAATATACAGAAGCAAATTGATTTTCCTTCTCACTCCGTTAATATTTTCCCCTTGTTTCATCCAGCTCTTTTCCCAATCTTAATTGTTTACACACAAATAGTTGTACCGGAAGGACCTGAATCAATTCATATCACATAGTACATCTTTTGTTACTAGAAACACTCAACAGTAACATATTCTATTGGTTAATGCAGTTTTATAATCATGTTCTTCGATGAAATTTGGTTGATGTTTCTTTTTAGACAATTCTTCTCCACATGTCCAAATTTGTTATAGTATTGATATTGAGATTTTTCGCCATGTCAACAATCCTTTTTCAAGTGTCACATTGAGGATATTTATCTTAATTGAAATTATTTATAATTGTCATTGTTTCTAGAAATTTCTCCATTTTTCTTTCTCCTACTTTTTTTTTATTTTGTGACCATACTTATGATTGAAAAACATCTTCAACAAGGTCTTCATTGTGCCTTTTCAATCTTGTTCATATACTTCAACTGAACCTATTGGTTCTGTTACAATAAAAGGTGGACATACATTTGATTGTTCAATTATTGTCACGATTGCCTCTTATTCATAGAAATAGAAATTAGATTTTTCTCAATTTTTATCAAGAATATTTTCCTCACATGCTCTCATTTGACTAATTTATTCTTTAATTATAGAACAACAATCTCTAATGCTCTTAATTTTTTAATATTCATAACTCAAACTCACGGTATTAAAATTTGATGGGGTGTACCTGTACACTTCCTTGAAATTCCCTCCGAAGTATGTTCCAATCTTTTTCGACATTTCTGACATCTATTTTCTTGAAAATATTACCTCCACCAATACTTGTAGAAAATATTACGTTTTTTTACTTATTTTTCTTTTAATTTCTTCTTCTAAGTAGTTATAAGTGTAATAAAGATATCTTTAATAATTTCCTATAAATCTTAAGAATAAAAAATATATTTTCATTTTAATGTGGAATGATATTTTCTTTTTTTTTTTTGTAAAGATACCTGATCAAATGAAGGGGAATTTGTATAGTCATGGCTTAAGAAAATTTTTCAAAAGTAATATGAAATATAGTAGGGATTTTGGAGTATTTGGATATTATATTTTCATCTTGTAAACGAATAAAGGTAACCATGCTACCATTGTTAGAATTTTAGGAAAGATAGAAAAAAACTTCTTGTGGTTTTGTTGTATGAGTTTAGAACATAAGTTTATTAGAACGAGTAGAAATGTAATAAATATATGTTGCTGGAGATAACTTTATAGATTATAAATAATGGGAAAGAGTTTATTAATTGTTTATATATATTACAATCCGTTACTTTTAAGAATGATGGTTGTCCGTCGAAAAAAAAAAGTGTAATTTTTTTTTATATTTACAAAAATAAGTATTTATTATTTTATTTACGAAAAGTGGATAAATCATATCTAGGTGACATCAATTTTATCTAAAGCAATCGTGATGAGATGATTTCAAAACTTTTTTACGATTTTAATTGTTTTAATTGAAATTAAAAAAGTTATAAAATCATGTCATGCATACATAATTTTAATTGAAATTAAAAAATAAAATTCTAAAATCATCTATTTTTATATAAATAGTATCAAGTACAACTTACTTATTTATGTAAATAAAAAATTATTCATAAATATTAAGAAAAATTTATCAATGATTTAACCCGTGATTGTCTAATTATAATTTTTTGAACAATTCTAAATTTTGTAGATTTATATATGTAGTACAATATCTTTATTTTTAGATTTTTTTTCTTATAACTTCTAAAATTTATATCAAATTTAACACAATTCCTTGATGCATATATGTATTGATTACTAAACAAATTTGATCAGATATTTGTAAGATAACTTTTTTTTATTCTTTTTTTTATTCTTTTTTTTTCTATACAAAAAAACATGTTGTGATATGATATGACGTCATCATTTAACCACAAAAATTGTTTAATATAGTAAAACTCTATATTATAGATAAAAAAAATAAACATTTATAAAGAACAATACAATAAATATCCTATAATCATGTTCTCATAAACACTAATTAATTATAAGTAGTGACGAATGGATCAATGAAGACCTCCAACGGTCCAAAACGATCCAATGTCGGTTCCTAACGTTCATTGTTCCTTTCCCTCTGATCCATAACGGTCACATTTGCACTCTTCACTATCACGTGCCCACACACTCACTCACTCAACGCTTTCTGGGTCTCTCAACTCACTCTCTCTCGTCAATGGAACCCGCAAAAATTGACTGGAAGAGACTTGAGTGGAACTTCGTGGAAGACGAACTCTTCGAGCACATCAACGCGCCCAAGTGGGTCGACTTCTTGTCCCTTGACCACTCCATCAATGATCACGCTGATGAAGCTTGGTTTTGCAAGCCTGGTATCGTTCTTCCGCTTCTTTTCTCCTTCTATCTAGGGAATTTGCATCTGGGTGGGCAAAAATTTGCTTCCTTTTCCATTTGGGTGTAGCCGAAGTTTGTTGTAATTGTTTATGTTGTGAAACATTGTGGCTAAATGTGAGTGTAATTGCCGTTGCTTTGATCCCAAGAGGTTTGACATTGTAGACGAAATCATGTTTGTGGAGCGGATTTCAAAACTTGTCTTACTAATTTTGGTGGGTTTTGCAGATTGCAGACATCCCAAGACAGCAGAGGATTTTCTCAGATCAAGAACTCCTCCTTCCAAGGTTTTTCCCTTTCTTTTCTCTACCCTCTTGTTTTGTGTGAGATTATCAATCTTGGGTGTTTCGTCATTTGATAAAAAAATAACCTTGAGCTGGTTTTCTCATGCTGAGGTTCTAATTATGGTCTTTGGTGATCTTGTTCTGAGGTTCTTTTAATCTTTTTTCTTTTCTAGAAGGGTTTTAGTCCGGGTTATCTTTCCGAGAATCTTCCATGTGGTGACAAAAATAGAAGGTACTCGTAAATTTCGCTCTTTCATTTTTAACTTGTAACTCAAGATTGTGTTGAAATTCACTAGTTTTTTGTATGGTGGCACAGAGATGTGAAAATCAAGAGAAGGATGCCTGCGCTATCCTCAGCTTCACCCCAAGCTGATAAATTTAGATTCAACCAAGACAGTGAAAACCAAGACCCGAATTTGGTTACTCCTCCTCCTTCTAAAGTTAACCCCGTTAAGGAAGCGATTAAGTCTAGTGAGGAGAAGAAGAACTTGGTTGATCACACCTTCGAGGATCACAAGGTGCCTTCTTTGAGATCAACCTTATCTGCCAAAAATTTGTTTGCGGGGAGGCCAATTCTGAATCAAATCACGGAGTTCTGCAATGAATTGAAGAAACTGGCAATAAGAGCTAGGGAGAGAGAAAATGCTGAAAATTTGAGCCCCAAAGAGAGTCAAGAGGTAGTAGAGAAGACCCCTTGTTCTGTTCAACCTTTGGCAGAGTCAGATAAAGAAGTGAAAGAAAGGAAGCCACTGCTGGAAGTAAGTAAGGCTGAAAGATTGGAGGGAATGAATGTAAAAGGGAAGCAACAGAGCAAAAAGTAAGTATCCTTTCTTCCTTGAATTCATATGTAATTATGATGGCTTCTATTGGAAATTCTAACAATTTCTTGGATATAAAAAAACCTTAGGGTTTTTAGAGCTGACATAATATGTATTGCTCAACATTCTCATAAGATGTACATTATTTTCTGTTTTTAAATTTTTGGGTAGGTAACCATTAAATTAAAACAACTTTAATCCTTGAAAATAAGGTGATATTTTCATTGCTAAGAGGGCTTTTCTGATCACATAGTAATAAATTTGTGGTTACTAGCGGTTCTCCAATTTCAATGTTGAAACAATAACTGCGCTTTGGTAAATAGTGTAAGTCTTAGGCAGTTTGGTGTTCTATTTTCTTTAATGACTAGCCTGCATTCAACAGTGACAAATAATGACAAGTGATGTCGCAATGTTGGTCTACCTTTTGTTCATGCATCTATTATTGCTTAATCGTTAATAGATATGACGACTAAGTTAGCCACAAATTTGGTGTAGCTAGTTGTATAATTCATATAGCCTAAGTTTGTCGTAGGGTTCATTTTCTCACAAAAGAGAAAGCTACCTAGGACATACCCACCTCACTTGTGCATCATGAATAACTTTTTTTTTTTTTTTTTTTTTTTTTTTGTACACTCCCTTTGGGATGAAAATTACAGGTTTCATTATACAAGGTTGCTCAAATTATTGGACATGAACATTATCTGTGGTTCTGTTACCTTAAAAGTGTTTTCTAGCTTGATTATGAAGAACTGCAAGTTATCACTAACATTCTACCATTTCCTGAGATAATCAATTGTTATTACTGTCTTCTGCAGAAGAACTGACGAGGCAGAGAACATGCCCATAACTATTGACCTAGAGAATCTAAAGCACACTAGGGAGGAGAGTGTACGGCAAATTCGAACAAATCCTCCCTCTCCTCAGTGCTTCTCTGTAGCACGGGGATTCAACAAACCTACCCCTTCAAAGGCTCATAAATCCCGGCTAATGGTATGTTTGTAGCTGCTTTTATAGGGTTGAATTTTTTCAGATTGATAGAAGACAAGACAATGCTAACATTTGATTAAACAAAATCAAGCTATATTCTTAATACTAAAGATTTTGAATGGATTAAAATAAAAAAGTTATGCAGTTCTTTTTTATAGATTTTCATGAATTACCTTCTAAGGTAGGTCATTCTCCTGCATATCAAGAGAGTATAGTCTGTATCGTACTTCAAAGGGTCATGAATATGTAACCAATTTATGCTTATTGTCTTGTTCTGCATACATTCTGATCCTGATTAGTAAGCATCATTAAGCCCTTCTTTGATATCAAACGGCATCGATTTACTTGTTTGTTACTAAATTATTATTGTTTTGGTGAAAACTAGTGTATTTAAGTAACTTCAACAAATTTCTTGCAATCCTACTGTTGTAAGACACAAGTTTTTTGTATTTTTCTTAAAAGGGTAGGTAATTGTTCCATATTAAGAGAGCATGCTATTTCATGTATAATCTAATATACTTGAAAGGTTAGGGAAAATGTACTAATTGGTGCATAGTGTTTTGTTTTGCACACATTCTGATTTTGATTAGCAAACCCTATTAAACACTTCTTCCAATGTTAAATACTGAAATAACATCAATTTACAGGTTCACTAAATTATTGTTGTTTTGCTGCCAACTGGTGCATTTAACTTCAATACTTCCTTTCCAATCCTACTAAGATATGGGGTTTTGTTAAAAAAGTGAAAGTTTGAATGATAATTTCCATTAATTTGTACAAAAAGTAAAGATATGTGCTTGTTTGCACTTCTATAATAACTCAGGCCTTGTTTAAAAGTTAAATTTTGAATGTATAGGAATATGAGTGCTTGCACTTCTCTAACTAATATGCCTTTTTTATCTTTCTTTTTTGTAGGAGAGAGGAATACTTGAAGAAATTGAACTAAACAAGGAAAATGTGAAGGAGTCTCCTGTAGAGAAAATGAGAAGCACTACAATAGTTGATGGAAGAGAAACAAAAGCCCTGGACATGTTTTGGTTCCTGAAGCCTTGCACACTGTCAAGCTGAGTTTATTGAAACCTGGGGCAACTGATTATTATATGTCATTCTTTCATTTTTTCAATATTAGTAATCTTTAATGAGCTCCTCATGAAACAACACAGTTTTATTTAGGTTGATAGTCATTCTTTATAACTGTAGTTATTCTTTCTTAATTTGTCCTCATTTGTTTTCCCATACACATTCTTGTTTGTACCATTAATAATTCAATATATGAAACTGATGATGTACACACAAACTGGTACAAAGATTTCGTTAATAAGTTATGGGGGAGGGATTGGATTGGATAAAAAGTTTTTTTTTTTTTTTTTTTTTTTTTTTTTTTTTTTTTTT
>Ga0209700_104540_pt1 | contig 24826 bp, 20 predicted proteins | sample SiratroredBW_FD_187528 | JGI IMG/M metagenome (GOLD analysis project Ga0209700, IMG submission 187528) | Root nodule microbial communities of legume samples collected from California, USA - Siratro red BW (SPAdes) (version 2) | ecosystem: Host-associated > Plants > Roots > Nodule | place: USA...
GAATGCTAACCTTGGCAACTATGAGGAGGTATTTTGAAAGTTATATAAAGTAAAGAAAGTTATATAAAGTAAAGAGTTCACTCTCATCTCAAATGTGTGGTTGGAGAATTCTTCATAATAAGTTGTCAACTAGATATATGCTCTTTAGAATAGGAATTCTAATTGAGAGCCTTGTGTGTTTTCTGTAACTCCAGTGCTGAAAGTGTGAGCCATTTGTTTTTTATGTGCAATGTCGCCAGTCAAAAATGAAAAATGTGTGATAACTGATTTTGGTGTAAATTTTGTGCACCATAATTTGACAAAAGAACACTTTTTAAGTTTCAAGTCTGGGACCAGTAGGAAAGGTTATGGCATGTGAGGTATAGTGTGGTTAATCATTATTTGGTATGTTTGGAAGGATAGAAATGATATTTTTTTTCAAAAATAGGAAGTGTGATATTCAAGAGCCTTTTGCCTTGGTACAAGTTAAATCATAGGCTATAATCACAGCTAGGTATAATAAGATTAGTTTCATACTATTATATTGATATTTAGATTCGCTAATGTGCATGACTATAACTAATTGATTGGAGAGAGACAAGTTATATTAGCAAACTTTGATTTTGTTCAAAGGAGTGATAGTAGGAGAGAAATTATTCTCATTACTCAACTACTAAATAGAAAGACTCTATTTGTTTATTAGTGTAGGAACAATTTAAAATTGAGAGTGAATAGTTGAAAATGATGATTAAAACTTTGAAATCGTTACTAGAAGAGTTTAAAGAATGTTTATAGAGAATGTTTGCAAAGTATTTTGTTAGATCTGAAGTCTACAATAATATCTTAATCGCTAAGCTATTGTGATTCATGATGTAATGTAGAGTTTGGGATTATGCTTGAAGGGGTTGGGATTGAGACTTCTTTTTTTGTATAGGGTCAAATTGACATTACAGAGCCATTGATTATGGTATTATCTGTTTGTTTGTTTTTCATATAGCACTTGTGCTCTTTTAAATATAAGTTGAGTTAACCTTATTACCATTTCTCAATTTATATTCTTTATTGTTAATAAATAAATAAATAAGTATTATCTAAAATAATTTTCTACTTTTTTGAATTATAGTATTGAGTGCTTCTTTTCACGTATATAGGAATGCCTACATGGAAAAATATTAGGAAGTATAATACTTAACATACTTTTCGCCGAAGATAGAGAATACAATGACAAGATGGAAAAGATGTTTCTTATCTTTTGCTTGGAAGATTATGAATGGTAAAATCAGTCATTACTCGTCCATTGTTCTACTTATCTTCCTACAAAATGTTCATTAAGGTTGAAAAGAAGAAAAATTAAGAAAAGATTTCTTCTGAAATTGAAGATATGAAGGTAGAAGAATAACTTGAATAAAATGAAAAATAATATCCCAAGTGAAAAAGGAAAGTGAGAGCTACGTATTAGATAATTAAAATCGTTTAATAATAGATTACTGACTAAATGAAACTGGAGATTGCAAACAGATAAACAAGAACTATGAAAAAATATTTTATGAAATAAGATAATCTGAACTCTGTACTTAGGCATTCCTTATACCTTAGTCTCAGGTTTCAAAAATATGGTTGAACCAGGATATTATTAAAAATCATTTCGGACCAGACTCTGTTTTCATCAATAACCTAGTTTACATCCACATTTATGTTCCCCAGTTAAAAGAATGAGTTATCCACAAGATATCGAACCAGGATGAAGTTTAGAACCCCTATAATGAAGCTTTCCTTTAGAGTTTCAACAATATGAATGTTATGATATCTCCTGAAAAAGCTTCTCACATCCAATCCTTTTCCTGTTCTTTTACCCGGAACTCTTACTTCTCGTACACTTGATTGCTCTACACAATTTTTTTACAATTTTACGCTGTTAACTGCTTTTTGTGTATAAGATTATTTATTAAGTAACTATTTTTTTTAAATTCTAATAACTACCTATAATGAAAAAATCAGATATATAAAAAACAAATTACTTACAATAAAATCATAAAATTTAAAAATAAGCATATAGGAAAAGAACAGAAAAACAATAAAATATAAACACACTACTAGACCACTCCACCAAATGCATTTTGAGTATATTTTCATTCTTTCAAACTTTAAATCTTTTATGCAAATGATAATGGGTATTCTCATTGGGTAACAATTGTGTAGAACTCCCTTCACGAATTGTGAAACATGCACTAAGCCATCATAATTGTTTGCAATATTATTTTTCATTATTTATAGCGTTATGTTATGACCCTTAACATGCAATGATCCTCTCGCCTAATTCAGAAGTGAAACCACTAAAATGAGTGGTTTTCAATAAATTATAAAATATTCTTGAAAAAAAGTGAAGAGTGTGCTCAAAAATTATATTCCTCTTGAAAATTGTTATAAGTGACACTACTGATTTATCTGACTTTAAAAACAGTATAGGAATCACTTTTTACAACACATTGTGTGATTGGGAACGAACTACAATTTAGGCTTAGGGTTTGTGTAGTTTGCCTTCATCAGAACAGTCTCGTTAGAAAACACCATCTTTGAAATTAAAAATGTTGTTGAGTTAATAAAAATATTAAATTTTATTTGCCCAAAATAGCGTGAAATCGTTTAGGTAGGCAAGAATATACTCTCCTTATTCCAAGTTTACTAATTGCAAATATAGAGGCAATGTTACGCTAATAACAAATACTTATAATATGAAGACTTTTGTGTTTGAACTTTGCTCACAAAGTACAAAACTTAAATATTTAATTAAGATTGATGTCTCCTTCCAGAGAGAAAATAAGGGTAATGTCAACATTACCAGCTCAGTGCCTATTCTCCAGCTCAATTAAAATGCAATTTCTCATCAAATTCTAATTGGTTGCCAAACGCAGAATATATAGTCAGTGTAAATTTTTCTACACCTTGTGTTTATTTTCTTTATTTTGGCCATGCTTTTCCACCACACAATAACGTGAACTTTCATGCAACATTGAAATAATTTTAGTATTATTTTTCAATCAACATTATAACTTCATTTCAACACTAAGAAGAAACTAAATTAACAAGATTTAAGAGAGATATTACTTATTCTATTAAAATATAATGTTTACATCGAGTAAATAGAATTAATTAATAAATTTTAATAAAAGGAAGATTGAAGACGAACTTTTAATCCTTTTCATATGTATATATATCATGTCCATAATTTAATTAGAAGAAGGACTTTATGGATGTTCAGATCACCGAAGTTAACTTCTATTTAGTTAGTGATCATTTTGTTGTACTTTCTTCATGCTAGGCTATTTTCCATGATGTAATATTCTGTTTTAGGTAGCAGGTTTAAAAATTCTGTTGTGAGCAATTATGCTAGGAAGCCTTCCTGCTGTTATACCTTTTTTTTATGCTTTTGATGGAAGGATAAGCAATATGTTGGTTAGGATTAGACTTTTCATCAAGGTATTTTTTTTTTAGGACGAGAATTATTCCAATCAAGGTATCATTGACATTTATATCTCAAAAAACTTAGTATATAAATTTATTATACGTATTAAATAATCTTAAAGTTTTCAATTGTAAAGCGACTAACTTACTGTCTTTCCTTGTAATTTCTTCCCACACATAAACAGTTTAATTAACATGGCAAAAATATTTCATCCATATACGAATTTTCGAAAAGGTAAATTTGAATAGATCAAATCAAAGAACATCTTCCAAATTAGTCGGTGTTGTGGTGAAATAAACTGCATAAAGGGTACTTCCATTTCTAATACAGTAGTTCAAATACACCCTTTTATGATATACAAAGAATACTAGTCTCAAATAACCGATGTTATAAATATAAATTTTAAACTGCGGAAAAAAATTAATATTGTAAAAAATAATAGGATTTTTATAAATAAAAGTGTTCCGACCTCAAGTCTATTGAGATGATATCGCAAAGGTAAAAAATAATAGGATTTTTATAAATAAAAGTGTTCTGACTTCAACTCCGTTAAGATGTGGTATCGTTAGGATCAATCACCGCGTCTGAGGTATTGTCTGTTTTGGAAATTGGTTACTCTGTCACGGTTTTGTCTTTAAAAGGCGCCTCAGAGAGTTAAGGGAGGAAGGAGTATATAAACTTACTTTGACCTCGACTCCTAAATGATGTAAGACTATTGAATGTACCATAATAAAAGAAATATATATTACTAATAATTAAAAATTTATAAATCTTAGATTTACAAATTGAGAATAAATACGATATAAAATGAAAGTTAGTCTCGAATAACCGATTTTGTAAATATAATACCTTAAATTTTCAATTGTGTGTATACACATTTAGGATACCCAAAGAACATTAGTCTCGAATAACCGATTCTGTAAATATAGTATCATAAATTTTCAATTGTGTATATGTACAAGCACCTTTATGCTTCGTATTTTCAATTCTTTTGTTGATAAAATAACTTAATATTGTAAAAGAAATAGTAGAATTTTCATAAATAAAAATATATATTATTAATAATTAGAAGTTTGCAAATTTTGAATTTTCAGATTGAAAATAAAATTTACCTTTCTCCACTTGCATAAAATTTTGCGTATGTTATCTATCGTATTTTGGTTTAATGTGATAGATTTTTTCACTCTAGATACATTAAGATTCCTGTTCATCAATTTTTTTCTATTTAGATTCAGATCAAACAATTTCATGATATTATTTTAAAAAATATTTTTTGGATTGTTAGTTACAGTAATAGATAAATTTCTCGAATACAGATTTTTTTAGTTCACTTTTTTTATTATTTTACACCACACATTCAGTTGAGTCATGCTAAAAGTTTCTTTAGCATCTGATTTTGCATTCTTGAATAGTATATTATTACATTCATTGTGCCTACCAAAAACCGTACAAATCGGGTATGACCTCAAAGAGAGTGTTCATCTACATTCATTGTTTAACATCTGCAGTTCCTCCACTTAAAACGCATGTTTATAGAATTACATAATTCTAAATCTTTTATATTGTTTATACAGGTAAAAGGAAAAAGTTACTCAATTGTGTAATTTTAAACAAAAAAAAAATACTTAATGATAAGCGTTGATTTTCAATTAATTTGTAAAGATTTTATGGCTAATTTTGTTAGTACGTAGATTGATTTTGTTACTAATTCAGTTTAGATTTGATGTTATTTGATTTTATTATTTATTTTTTAATTTAATACGTTTTATTGTGGAGAGAGAAAATTTGTTTAAAATTAGGTTAAATCCAAAGAGAGGAAGAGAACAACGGCGCCCAATTTTGAGAAACGAGCATGAAAAAGAAGCATATGTGACTTTTCGCTTAAGCTAAATGAACAGCTTGGGCTAAAACTCACTTAAAGACCAGCATGTGTGAAAACCTAAATTGAGGATGTCAAGTTACTGAGGGCGTGACTTACGAAATAACTGCTGCGCGATGATATAATTGAGGAGGCGAAAGCTATAAAAAGAGAGAAGGGTGAAACGTGAAGGGGATCGCTTGCTCTCTCATTCATCACCTCTCAGAACTCGTTGGAGGCCGCCGTCGTCATAGAGCTCATTCTTTTCTTTTTCTTTTGTAATTTCATGACTACCATATGTAGCTAATTCTCTTACTCTTGGGATTGAATGTAAATTCTCTACTTTAAATGCACTCTTAATCTTAGTTTGATTTCATTTAATTCAATACCTCTATTTTACTTTTCATTCCTACTTTGATTTATTTTAGATTTCTTATTGTGACTGGAAAACACCTTTTGAAATCAAAACTAAACGTAAATGCACTGCATGTATAAGTTCAGGGATGGATTATAGTGCGGTGACTGTTTATAGCAACTAATCTTAATGCTGATTAAATTATTCTAGTAACTAGGGATAGAAGCTAGGTAATTTGATTTATGAAATTCAATGCTAGAGGAATCAGGTTGAAAAGGCTTTTATTTGCACATATTGATAATTGAAAGTAATGATATTGAATTAGGTTAAGAGTGTATGAGAAAGAGAGTATTATAATTCAATCCCAAGGCTTTCTATCATTATTAAAATTCACTTTTATTATTTGTTGAGTTTTTATCAATTTGTCCAATCATTAACTAATTGTCATTTTTTCATATTACAATTTAGTAAAATTCAATTTACAATTCCCGTTTCCTGTGGATACGATACTCTTTCTTACTACTATATTACTTGTGGACTCAGTACACTTGCTGAAAATTCGTTAACAAGTTTTTGGCGCCGTTGCCGGGGAATGGTTGAAATTAGGGGATTGGATTTTACATTAATTGTTTTGTGAATTTTTAATCTTTTGTGACCGCTACATTCTTTGCTAGTACAGTGGTTGATGCGTTTGAGGAATCAGGGGAAGGAAGAACAACTGCTTTTTGATCCAGATATCAACAAAACGCTGAGACAAGTGCGAGCTAAAGAATCGGGCAGGGGAGCAGAGTTGTGGTGAAATTATGGCGGAAGAAGTGAATGGTCATAATGATCCACCACCAAGAAGAGTTCTGGGAGACTATGCACTATAGCAGAGACCCAAACACTTCTCAAGCATTGTTGTTCCTAACACAGCTCGAGTAATAATATTGCAGCAAACATTTTTGACTCTCATAAGCAATATGCAGTTCATGGGATTGGATCATGAGGATCCCTAAACTTATTTATCCACATTCTATGAACTGACGGCTACCATGGGATTCGAGGAGCGGGACAAGGAGGCTGCATATATGAAGTTATTCCCATTCTCATTGAATTCCCATCCAAATCAAAGTCTGAGGAGATGGAGCGAGGTTGAGGAGAAGTTTTTGCAGAAAATTTTCCCTTTATCTCAGCTTATCAAAGCCAAATCAGATATTTCAAATTTCTGCCAGGGGGCAGACAAAGCTTTTTATGCAGCATGGGATAGGTTTAAGACCATGTTGAGGAGGTGTCTGAATCATGGATTTGAGGAGATTGCTCAGCTCAATATCTTCCATAATGGGTTGAGACTAGAGACTAAGATGATCTTAGATGTTGCAGCAGGAGGAACGATTATGGCCGTAGATGTGGAGCAGGCCAGCAGGATTATTGATGCATTAGCATCAACAGATTATCAGGCATAGCATGATCGTAACAGTGTGCAGAAGAAATGAATATTAGAGTTGAATACGCAAGATGCAGTCTTGGCACAGAACAAGTTGTTAACTCAACAAGTTGAAGCCTTGACAAAGCAAATGACCAAACTACCGCAGCAGTTGCAGGCTATTCAAATTGCATTGCCAGGGTCATATCAGAATATACCAGTAGTTTGTGAAGATGTGGAGGAAGTCATGTGGCTGGAAACTGTCCCTAGTAGAATGTAGGAGGAGAGGAAGTGCAATTCATAGGAGTTCCAGGCAGGCAAGCTAGCCAGCCAGGAAATTACCCAAATAACCCACCTACAGGCTGGAGGAATAATATGAATCAGAATTGGGGTTGGAAGCAAGATGCTGGAAATGCAGGAAGACAACCAATGTACCAACAACAGTAGCAACACCAGTACCATTCACTGTAGGACAGAACAAGTAAGTTGGAGGAAACTCTTGAAAAGTTCATGCATGCTACTATGACACACTAGAAGAATCAAGAGGCGTCTATGAGGAATTTGGAGACTCAAGTAGGGCAGTTAGCTAAGCAGATGGAAGACCAGCAAGGAGGACAGATCTTGGCAAACACTCAGACCAATCCAAAAGAATAGTGCAAAGCTATCACCATTCTATGTGGGAAGCAAGTTGGTTCTGATGTGGGTACAGGAGCTGCTGATAACCAAAAGAAACCAGTTGATGGGGAAACTAAGGCTGAAATTAGTAAAGACAGATTGGAGGAGAGAGTTAAACCAGAAGCTGTTATTATTGAGGGAAGTGGAGATACTGAAACCATGAAGCCAAAAGGAAAATCAGTAGATGATTGTAGCGAGAAGCAGGCTGAAAAGGGGCAGAATTGGAGGAAGATTGAGGAAGGAATTCCTCTCAAACATGTTCCTTATCCTCATGCACCTCCCGAAGAGAGGCTGAGAGGCAGTTCATTCGATTCACAGAAATTCTGAAAAACCTGCAGATTAACATACCTTTTACTGAGACAATGCAGTAGATGCCTACATATGCGAGGTTTCTGAAGGAAATTCTCACCAAAAAGAGAAAATTTCCAGAAGATGAAACAGTGGAATTGGAGGCAGGGTGCAGTGCAATCATTCAGAAGGTCATTCCACAGAAATCCTGTGATCCTGGGAGTTTTACATTGCCTATTACAGTGAGGAATCTATATGTTGGAAAGGCACCGCTAAATTTAGGTGCTCGCATAAATTTGATTCCATTGTCCATGTTGAGAATAATTGGAGAGGTAGAGGTCAGGCCTACACACATGACACTGCAATTGGCAGACCGATCTATTAAACGTCCTTATGGCATTGTTGAAGATTTGCTGGTTAAAGTGGATAAGTTCCTTTTTCCAGTAGATTTTATTGTGATGGATATTGAGGAGGATGTGGATGTTCCCTTGATTTTGGGGAGACCATTCATGAAGACAACAAAAGTAATCATAGATGTTGACAAAGGGAAGCTCAAGGTGTGTGTTGAGAACGAGGAAGTTAGCTTCAATGTTTTTGAGGCTATGAAACACCCTAAGGATACAAAGAGTTGTTTCAGAATTGACGTGATTTAGGAAGAGTGTGGCAAAAAGATGAAGAATTTGAGCAGCCATGATGTGTTACTGCATGTTATCACTAAACCACCAGGGGAGTTAGTTGAATTGGGTGATACAGAGGCATTAACCTTGGCTAAGGAGTTAGACCAAGCTAAAGAATTGGTACCAAAGGCAGAAAACAAGAAATTCTGGGAGTTGAAAATGCTGTTTCAGAGGAGTCAGTAGAATTGAAAGTCTTACCACCTCACCTTAAATACAATTTTCTTGAGAGCAATGCCAAGAAGCCTGTGATTCTTAGTAGTTCTTTAACTGTTGAGGAAGAAAGAAGGTTGATTGAGGTGTTGAAACTCAATCAGGAAGCTATTGGATGGAAATTGTCAGATTTAAAGGGAATTAGCCCAGCATATTGTATGCATCGAATTCATATGGAAGTTGATTTCAAACCAGTTGGACAACCACAGAGGAGATTGAATCCAGCTATGAAAGAAGTAGTGAAGAAGGAGGTGCAAAAGCAGTTGGAAGCTAGAATGATATACCCAATTTCAGACAGTGCTTGGGTGAGTTCAGTTCAGATGGTTCCAAAGAAGAGTGGAGTAACTATCATTCATAATGAGAAGAATGAATTGATTCCTACGAGAACAGTTACTGGCTGGCGTATATGCATAGACTACAGGAAGTTGAACCAGGCTACAGGGAAAGATCATTTTCCTTTGCCATTCATGGATCAGATGTTGGAAAGGTTAGCAGGAAAGGCATACTATTGCTTTCTGGATGACTATTCAGGCTATAATCAAATAATAGTGGATCCACAAGATCAAGAAAAGACAGCTTTCACATGTCCATTTAGTGTTTTTGCATACAGAAAAATGTCATTTGGATTGTGTAATGCACCACCCACTTTTCAGAGGTGTATGCTAGCCATTTTTGTGGATTTGGTGGAGAATTGTATAGAGGTCTTCATGGATGATTTCTCGATTTTTGGATCAACCTTTGATTCATGTCTATAGAACTTGGAGGTAGTGTTGAGGAGATGTGTGGAGACTAACCTTGTATTGAATTTGGAGAAGTGTCATTTTATGGTCACTGAAGGCATTGTGTTAGGGCACAAAATTTCTGAACGTGGTATAGAGGTGGACAGGGCCAAGGTTGAGATCATTGAGAAGTTGCCTCCACCTACTAATGTGAAAGGAATAAGAAGTTTTCTTGGCCATGCAGGGTTTTATAGGCGATTTATCAAAGAGTTTTCAAAGATTGCCGAACCCTTATGTAGTTTGTTGAATAAGGATACAACTTTTGAGTTTGATAAGGAGTGTGAAAAAACGTTTGAATGCCTAAAGAAGAAATTGACTACTGCACCAATCATAACTGTACCAGATTGGAGCATTGGTTTTGAGTTGATGTGTGACGCAAGTGACTATGCAGTAGGGGCTGTGTTGGGACAGAGAAAGGAAAAGTTGTTTTATGTCATTCACTATGCTAGCAAGGTGCTCAATGATACTCAGAGTAATTATACTACTACTGAGAAGGAATTGTTGGCAATTTTATATGCTTTGGAGAAGTTTAGAGCTTATCTTATAGGCTCAAAAATCACAGTTTATGCTGATCATACTGCTATCAGATACCTGCTGACGAAGCCAGATTCGAAGCCCAGACTAATTCCCTGGATGCTGTTACTCCAAGAATTTGACTTGGAAATTAAGGATAAGAAGGGAAGCGAGAATCCTATGGCAGCTCATTTGTCCAAGTTGGATAATGAAGAGGTTACTGCAACAGAATCTGAAGTTATAGATGAATTCCCTAATGAGAAGTTGCTTGTGGTACAGGACAGGCCATAGTTTGCTGATATGGCCAATTTCAAAGTTGCTGGAATTATACTAGAGACCATGAACTGGTAGCAGAGGGGGAAATTATTGAAGGATTCGAACCAATATGTTTGGGACGATCCTTATCTGTTCAAAATGGGTGCTAACAATCTGTTGAGAAGGTGTGTTACTAGTAAGGAGGCTCAGAATATACTTTGGCATTGTCATAATTCTCCTTATGGAAGACAGTTTAATGGGGGGAGAACAACTGCTAAGGTACTGTAATTAGGATTTTTCTGACCAACCCTGTTCAAAGATGCTAATGTGCATGTACAGCATTGTGACAGCTGGCAAAAGACAGGAAATATCTCAAGAAGACATGAGATGCCACTGAGGAATGTCCAAGAAATTGAAGTGTTTGACTGTTGGGGAATTGATTTCATAGGTCCCTTGCCTAGTTCATTTTTGAATGAATACATCCTGTTGACAGTGGAGTATGTTTCACGTTAGGTGGAAGCAATTCCAACTCAGAAGGCATATGTAAGAACAGTGATCAAATTTATGAAGAAACACATATTCTGCATATTTAGGACACTAAGAGTGGTGATCAGTGATGGAGGATCTCATTTCTGTAATGCAGAATTGAGGAAAGCTTTTGCATATTTTTGAGTAAAACACAGGATAGCTACATCCTATCATCCCCAAACGAATGGGCAAGCAGAGGTTTCTAATAGGGAGGTAAAGAGAATTCTGGAGAAAACAGTGTCATCCTCACGCAAAGACTGGGCTAACAAGTTAGATGAAACATTGTGGGCTTATAGAACAACCTTCAAAACCCCAACTGCCTTGTCTCCATTTCAGTTGATATATGGGAAAGCCTGTCATCTCCCTGTGGAAATGGAGCATAGAGCTTTTTGGGCATTGAAGTGGTTGAATTTTGATTCTAAAGCTTCTACTGAACAAAGAAAACTCCAGTTACTTGACTTGAATAAATGAGGTTGAATGCATATCAATCTTCAAGGCTGTATAAGGAGAGCATCAAGAATTATCATGATAAGAAGCTGCTGAAGAGGAGCTTTGAGTCTGGACAGCGAGTCCTTTTATTCAATTCCAGATTGAAGTTGTTTCCAGGCAAGCTTAAGTCAACATGGTCAGAACCTTTTGTGGTTAAACAGGTCAAACCTTATGGTGCAGTTGAAATTAAAGATGCAAAAACTCAGAGAAGTTGGATGGTAAATGGTCTAAAGGAGGTGAATTTGAGAAACTCATCTCTGTGATCAAGTTGGAAGACTGAAATTCAGGCATCAAGCTATATGACGTTAAACGAGCACTTGCTGGAAGGCAATCCAGCATTTAATTTGTGGATTTTTGGGTTGTTAGGTTTTTAAATTCATGAAGATTAGGGTTAGGAATTTAGGTAGTTTACTGTGTGAAAAAAAAGTAAAAAAAATTATAATAATAATATAAATATTGTCTGTTAACTTTTGACTGGGCCTATAGTCTGAGCTAGGCCTGGCACTTGAGCTAAAAGTCACTTAGCGCAGATTAGTGCAACATAACAGTGCAGTACCTTGTGATACAAGGTCACTTCACCTAGTGACTTTTCAGAACGCCTCCATTCAGTCTTGTCTGGCTTTTCATTTCTTTTCCTTCTCTGCCCTCAAACCCTTTGACTTCAGGTAAGATTTTCGTTTTTAATCTTGTTTTGAAAATTTTCTCATTCAATCATCCTCACAATCGTCTTTAGAGTAAGAAATTGTAGGTTGTGGGAGTGAATCGGGAAATATTAATGGGTTCAAAGTGTCTAGGGTTTGTGTCGAAGAGATTTTTGGGATTTAAGGGCATTTCTAGGGCATGAACCATTCGTTTCAGGAAGCAATGCCAAGAGTGAAACACATTGCACCGAAGGGTCCACCACGGTCGCTGAAGAGAAAGGTTGGCGAACCATTCTATGATGAAGCCATACCTTCATACACGTCGGAAGAGGAATAGTCTTAAACCCAGAAGAAGCAAAGGATGCCTAGGAGGTTCCTCAATGACAATAAGATAAGGAGGTATGAGGAACTTAGGCATTGGAGTTTTCTTCCAGAGAGAAGAGTAGACCTAAAGCCAGGAGAATGTGATCCGTTCTTGATGGGGATCTTGAGAAGGAACAGGAAGAAGCTGGCAGAACCAATGCGGAAGTTTGATAAGGAAATCGTGAGAGAAATTTATGCCAATGCCTGGGTAGAGAGACAAGAGCGGGACCGTAGGAAGACGATGGTCTGTGGCAAGTGGATTTCGTACAATCTACTAGCTATAGATGACTTTTTGGGGAATCCTTTTCCCAAACAAGAGGAGAAATGCAATTACCATAGGTTGTGTGCAAGAAGGAAATGGTTCAGTAATAGAAAGGTAATTGTTGCACTATGCCTTCCAGGCAAGGGATACCAGATAGTAGCATCAGGAAAGCAGACTCGCATACACAGGAGGGACATGAGAACTCTTTCTCAAGTTTGGCTAACTTTTATGTTAGCCAATGTCATCCCTATTGGGCATGTATCAGATATTAATGTTGCCAGGAGCAACTTGCTGTTTTCGATGATTCAAGATGACTATACAATCAATGTAGCTCGTATCATTTCTGATGAAATTCAAAGGGTTGTTGAGTGGGAAAGGATTCGTGGAGCAGAGAGGTTGGGGACTCTGGGGTTTCCTGAGCTAATCACAGGATTATGTGCTCAGAAAGGAATACTGGTTGAGCCGAACCACAAAATCAAAAATCCAATTAACTAGAAGTTCATTGAGCACCATTGCATAAACGTAGAAGAGAATCCTGAGCAGCGGAACAGAGCTCCTAGTCCACCGTTTTCACCATCCGAACCCACTCTGAAGGAAGTTGAGAAGAGGATAATGAGACATGTGTTGCATTTAGACCAACAACAAAGTTCATTATGCAGGTTTTTGATGCACCTTTACAATGCTATGCGTGATCGGGCTAACCCAGACCCATTTATGACTCCAGAAGAGTTGTCATCGTATATGAATTGGCCAGGGGATCGGCCAAGTTTAGTGGGGGAAGAAAATGATAATGTAGAGGCTCAGAGAACTACATGGAATATGAGGAAACCGAAAGAAGAAGGAGTAGCTAAAGTAACTGCTGAAGAGGTTGCTAATGCTGAAGAGACTGATGCTGAAACTAGGGCTGAAGCTGTTGTGGAAGTTATGGGAAACTGCTGTTGAAGTTGTGGAAAAAACTACTAAGACCACTAATGGAGTTGTGGCTAGGAAGAAGGATCAACCAGGGCCGTCACGAAGGACTTTAAGGCCAAGGAGAGCTAAAATGAATCAAAGTGGGACTGGATCAAAGCCAACAGTAACTCAATACGTGATTTCATCATACTCGAGTTCAGAGAAGGAGGAAGAATCAGAAAAGGAGAATTCAGATAAGGAAGAGGAGACAGAGAAGGAAGAAACAGAGAAGGAAGATGATGGGGGAAACAAATCTGATGATGAAGAAGAATCTGACGAGGAGACTGAAAGGTTGGAAGGAAGTGGGAATGAAGCAGAGGAGGAATACGATACTCCAAGTGGAGAATTCTGAAAATTGATGTCTGGGTCTGAGAAGGTTGTTTGTTGAAGTTGACAAAGGATGACAGATGATATACTTGTGATGAAGGGTTGCTGGAGATAGTAGTTGTGCTGTTTGGAGTTGATGACCTGGAGGAAATGAATCAGAGACAAAAATGGTAGTATAGCTTTTATTTTGGACGAATGTATATTTGTTGGATGACTGTATTTTGCATAATTTGGATGACTGTAATAGACATTAGGCATGACTGATTAGCTGGTAGTACTTGATGTGTTTTGATGAATGTGCCTGTAGTATTGGAAATTAATATGAATGGTTAGGATTGTTGATTGTAAACTCTGGGTGCATATAAGTAGCGTAGTCTTAATTTTGAGCTTGAGCTGACAGTGATAGGAAATTAGGAAGATAGCATGAGAGAGAGGATTAACATTGACAATGAGTGACAGGATATGAGTGAAACAGCATGTGAGGGAATGATTCATTGAGAGCATATTGAAAGTGCATATTTATTTGACATTGATTGTTGCTTTAATTTGTTGGAATAGAATTGATTTTGTGATGATAAGAATGATGAAGGCAAGTTGTTTGATCGAGTGCAACCCAAAGCTAGAGCCAAAAAGCTACCTAGTGAGATGAGAGGAATTCAATTATGATTCAATTTGAGCCTGCATTCTTTTGAAACCGTGAGCCATGATTCTATAAAATCCACCTTGGGTATGAGTAGCTAGGAAATTATGATACAACTTGAAGAGGAACTGAAAAGAAGGGTGTGAATTTCAAATAGAACTGTGCAAGTTAAGATAGGCTGCTTGTACCCCATGAAAAAAAAAATATTTGTGTGTGGTTCCAGTTTTGAAATTGGTACCTATGGAAAATAAAAGAAAAATAGTAGTTGAAAAGGGGTACACAGTAAATGTGCATAAGCTATGTTTAATGCTTGGGACGAGAATGTGGAATAGTACAGCAGCTGGTTTAAGTCAAGGACGTCATGGTTAAATTAGAATTTCAAGAACAAATTGAGTTGTATTCATAATTTGCGAACCTACTCGTGCATTTTGTAATTCAAGAAAAACAAAAAATTCTTTGTAGCCAGGCCACATTATAACCTTGGAAAGACCTTCTGGCTTATTAATTACAGGGATGATTTGTTTTGATAAATGAATAACAGCTTTTGATTGAGAATAATTTGTTACTTTTTGAGTGAAACAGTGGGGAGAATTGTTTGAGTAGAGAATATCTTGTCATGAATTGTCTTTGTTGTCTGAACATTGGATTGTTAAATTTTAAATTTTTGAAGCTGTAGGCGATTGCTCAATTTTTAAGAGGACGTGGTTGGAATAAAGGAAGTGCACGTGAATTAGAAGAGTTGAAATTTTCATTGTGATTGTCTTGCTTGAGGACAAGCAAGAAGCTAAGTGGAGAGACTTTTGATAAGCGTTGATTTTCAGTTAGTTTGTGAAGATTTTATGGCTGATTTTGTTATTACTTAAGTTGATTTTGTTACTAATTCAATTTAGATTTGATGTTATTTAATTTTATTATTTATTTTTCAATTTAATACGTTTTATTGTGGAGAGAGAAAATTTGTTGAGAATTAGGTTAAATCCAAGGAGAGGAACAGAACAGCGGTGCCGAATTTGAGAAAGGAGCATGAAAAAAGAGCATAAGTGACTTTTCGCTTAAGCTAAACGAGTAGCTTGGGCTAAAACTCACTTAAAAACCAGTATGTGTGAAAACCTAAATTGAGGATGTCAACGTTATTGATGGCGTGACTTACGAAATAACTATTGCACGATGACCTAATTGAGGAGGCGAAAGCTATAAAAAGTGAGAAGGGTGAAACGTGAAGACGATCGCTTGCTCTCTCATTCATCGCCTCTCATAGAACTCGCTGGAGGCCGCCGCCGTCACAGAGCTCATTCTTTTCTTTTTCTTTTGTAATTTCATGGCTACCATGTGTAGCTAATTCTCTTACTCTTGGGATTGAATGTAAATTCTCTACTTCAAATACACTCATAATTTTAGTTTGATTTCATTTAATTCAATACCTCTGTTTTACGTTTGATTCCTACTTTGATTTATTTTAGATTTCGTATTGTGACTGGAAAACACTTTTTGAAATCAGTACTAAACGTAAATGCACTGCATGTATAAGTTCAGGGATGGATTATAATGCGGTGACTATTTATAACAACTAATCTTAATGGTGATTAAATTATTCTAGTAACTAGGGATAAAAGCTAGGTAATTTGATTTATGAAATTCAATGCTAGAGGAATCAGGTTGAAAAGGCTTTTATTTGCACAGATTGGTAATTGAAAGTAATGATATTGAATTAGGTTAAGAGTGTATGAGAAGGAGAGTATTATAATTCAATCCCAAGGCTTTTGATCATTATTGAAGTTTACTTTTATTATTTGTTGAGTTTTTATCCATTTGTCCAATCATTAACTAATTGTCATTTGTTCATACTACAATTTAGTAAAATTCAATTTACAATTCCCGTTCCCTGTGGATACGATACTCTTTCGTAGTACTATATTACTTGTGGACTCAATACACTTGCTGAAAATCCGTTAACACTTAAATGGGTGAATTTTCTTTCAGTTTCAAGTAAATTTTAATGAAGAAACACGAAGAAAAATTGAAATCATAAAATAAATTAACGAATTCGGTATAAATATGAAATCATGAGGGTTGTGAAAAAGTTTATTATAAACTTAATTACACTTAATTCGTGATTAACATGCAACATTTCAGTATATTTCCTATATACATATATAAATATACGGATGAGTTGGGAGAAACAATAGAGTGAATTGCATATCCGACTTATTTACTTTTGGGTTTGGTTTGCACAACGCCGTGAATGGCCAATGCATGGGAGAGAAAGAAAAGAGCGTGTGAAAGAGTTAAAAAGAATTTATGCTTTTAAAATTCTATGCTTAACCAAATTTGAAACAACAAATCAATGGATAAATGAGGGAAAAGAAAAGCAGCTTCGAGTTCAGCACCACGTTGCAGTAGTAGTGGTCTATGAAGTCGGACATGGAGAAATGATCCGCTTTCCCACTTCCTATATATCTTTGATATGGATAGGCGTGAACGACTATACTCATTCTTTCCCTGGACACGGTTTACCATCTTAGACATGCGGATAAGATATGACCAACCCCTATTAGATACGTAACTTTCACCAAAATTGTAAAAATCTAACGCAAATTGTAATAAAATGTTCATAAAATTCAAAACAAATATATTAAAATTACAAAATCATATCCATATCAAATATTTTTATTCTTTAAATGACTCAAATAATATTCTAAAAATTCTTATAAATAATCGATTTGAGAAAAAAAAATCATAAAGAAAAGAAGAAAAACATATTGAGCTTGTATTTGCAAGAAAAAGAGTCATCTCACAGTGAATGGTGTGGAAGGACTTATAGTGAAAATAGTTGCGGTGAAACCGCCATGTTGGAAGACGATCAACGTTCTCTCACTACTGTCTAGAAGACGCTCTCTCTAGAAGACGCTCCTTGGAAGACGCTCTGAAGACTCTCTACTATTTCTAGAAGGAGGAAGAGGGAGTGTAAAAGTTAAAGAATGGTAAGTTTATTTAATTTTGAAAAGTTTTCTTTTTTTATTATTTTATTTATAATACACGTGGGATATGGGTGTTTCTTCAGGTTCTAGTAAGGACTCTGAGTGGTGGAAGGATTTGATCAGGGTTTGTGGTACTGTTATACAAGGGAATTGGTTTGATAGTAGACTCTAACGGTGTATCGGAGATGGTCGATGTGTTATTTTGGAGTGATTGGTGGGTGGCCGACAAAGCGTTGAAAGATAAGCTTCCAAGGTTGTACTCTATTTCTCAAAATAAAGAAAGTTTGGTAGGTGATGTTGTTGTGTGGGATGGTGGCAGTCGTTGCACAAATTGGAACCTTTGTTGGCAAAGAGAGAGGTTCGAATGGGAAAAACACCTTGTAGAACAAATGCTGACCTTGATCTCAAATGTTATGTGGGATGTCAGGAGAGAAGATAGGCTGGTATGGGTGGGTGAGGATATCTAGGAGTATATAGTCAGGTCTGGTTATAGCATCTTGAATGGTGAGAACTCTCTGCAGTCTTCAGAGTCATTTAAGTTGTTATGGAGTTTAAGTGTTGCCCCTTCAGCGATTGTGGGTGCGTGGAGGATATTATTGGACAGATTGCCAACTAGACTTAACTTAGCTCGAAGGAGAGTTCAGTTGGCAAATCCGCTTTGTCCTTTGTGCCAGGATGGTGTTGAATCCACTGACCACTTGTTTAATACTTGTATTGTGGTACAACAAGTGTGGGACTAGTACGACAGGTGGATTGGGAAGGTGGGTGTTAGACATCAGGCCACTATTGTCAATTTTCAGAGTTTTTGCTTATTGGGCCAAAAGCATCGCATTAATAAAGCCTGAAAGGGTTATGGGTAGCCATTGTATCGGAAGTATGGAGTCACAGAAATAAGGTGGTATTCAAGGGTGGGGTTGTGGATGCTGATGAAATCTTTAGTCTAACTCAACTTAAGGGTTGGTTATGGGTTAAGTACAAGATGAAGAGAACCACATTTTCTTATTCGGATTGGAATTTCTCTCTGGTGTAGTGCCTCCAATCTTTGGCATAGCAACTCTTGAGGTATGGTTTGATGACCCCCTCCCTACTATGTACGTGGTTATGTATCTGTTTGTATTTTGTTTGTATTTTGTGTGTATTCATCTTCCTGGATACAGGTTCTAATCTGTTTCAGGTGCCCCTAGTATCCTGGTTTTTGATCTGTTTAGTAGAGGGTCTTTCTGTATAGATTTATGTTTTAGTAGTTGTGACACTTATTCGTGGATAGTGTGTGTTGTACAAGGGTTGGAACACCCCTTAAATATTCCTTTTATTTTATTCATTCTTTGTTGTTAAAAAAATAAAAATTATAACACACGTTTTTTAAAAAGTTTTCTTTTTTATGTATTTTATTGTTTTATTTATAATATTACTTTACCAAAGTAGTAGTTTATTATTTTATTTATATACGTTGTAAATTTATTATTAATAATAATTTATATTAATAATTATATTTATAAAATTTTATTATATAATACCAATTTTTTAAAAATTATTATGTTTTATTTATATTTAAAATTTGAATAATATTTTTTATTTAATTTATGTTTTTAAATGTTTATTTAAATATATATTATATTATAATTAATTTTTAATTAGTCACCTATTTTATATTTTATTTTTTAATATTTATAAATTAGTTTTTATATTTATTTATTTTATAGAAAATTAAGATGAATAATCAAGCTATCAAATAAGAAGATGAAACAAAATATTTATGGAAATGTTTCAAAATGAAAAAAAAACTCCTATTAGGAGAAATAATATGATCAAATGTTGTTTATATGATTTTTCATTCAATGGATTTATTACAACTTAAGGGAAAAAGAGTTAGAAGCTCTTTAAACATGATTTCATCAAAACTTGTTGAGTTTAAAAAATTAGACAATAAAACAACTTTGAAAGTAGAAAATTCAATGTATCTGATGAAGGAAATCAGACAAAGAAGAGCCTCAAATTAAAAGGACTTTTTGAGTCTTCTTTCAATATTCAAATCAGAAATACTCTTCATTGTGAAATTAGTTTATTCTTCATATCTACCATTTTATTTAACAATAAATCCTTATTATATATAGTGATAGGAATGTATTTTTTTATACAACTAATACTTCTAATCTTAGTTGATATCTCTAGTCAATATATATAATAAATTGAAAGGTCTTTTACTTTAACAATTATTAATGATGAATGACGTGATCCTAAAAAAAATCACTTACAAATTATAAATTTTATAACTATCACTTAATTATTTTATAAACCACTCATGCATGCTCGTCGAGTTCATCCATTCCACTCACTTTGACACACCGAAACACTGCTACATGAGAAGCACGACCAATAAGATTTCATGGAAGAATGAAACACTAAAGCCGTGCCCTGTATATACTTAACTCGTTCAATATTCTTACGATGTTATATTTATACCAAAATCATTTTTCTCTTCCACAATTTCAGTTTAACGAAATCAAAATCATCTTAAAAGTGTATGATTTCACTTTGAGAATTAAAATTGTTTTTACCGAGAATGTTTGTTTAAAATTACACCATTTGGGGAACTTTTCCGGTAAACAAACTGTAATTAAGCAAGAGATACATAAGGGTAACGATGGTTTTACACCCACTTTTTTACCAACATTGATTGGACAATTACTTTATAATAAAATATTATATCAAAATAATAATAATAATAATAAATATAAATATTTTTTAACAGCTAAAAATAAATTAAACAGTGTTATAATATATGAAGCTGTAATTCGAATGTGAGCGAAAATTGATGGGGTCAAACCATCATCACCGATATATAATACAGTTTTAACTTATTATGTTCAGCCTTATTACTAATATGTGAATAATATTAAGGAAACGAGGCACGTATTTTCTTCCACGTTCTCGTTTGAGCTCTATAAATCCTTTGTACATCAGTTTTCACGACGTATATTTCGCATCCATTAGCATTTCTCATAGGAAATATATAATAAATACTGGGAAGTTCAAAGTGATAAATTTAGAATATTTATTCATTATATAATATAAGTTGGCATAATACAACACAGTGCACTGCAGCAGTTAGAAAACCACAACTCGTGCATGAGAACGGGTAGACATGGATAAGATTGAAGTGTCCCTTAAAACTTGAAATGTATAAATATATTAAGAAAGTGAAACCAAATCAATACTAGCTTCACAAAAACGCATTCCATTCTTCAGTAGATGGTGCTTCTTTAGGTCCTTCCATCTTCTTTAGGACACGTTCTTCATTTCCTAAAAAGCATACGTACATGTGCATGCGATTAACCAGAGAAGATCAAAAATTAAATGATAATGAATTAACCACTGATAACTGGAGAAAGATTATAAAATATATGTATATATTATTGGAAGAAGACGAACAGATTTGAACATAACAGAACAGAGAAGATAACCCTTAGAGATAATAGAGAGAAGAAACAGAATTTAACAAAAGCCCCTTTTTCCTCTCCTCTCAATTACTATATATTTAATAGTATTCCTCACTCATAATTACACATAATCCTTCATGAGTGAATTGGCCTTCCGCATTCTTGAACTTTTTCTGATACCCACAATCATTGCATCACTTGACACCTCTTTATTATTCTTCTCCCTGCCCATTTCCTTAATTGTCCTTGTGTTTGTGCTATTTCCACTTGTGACATTGCCTTCCCCATCAAAATCAACCTTGTCCTCAAGGTTGAAGTCAGGATAAGCTTGTTGCATATAGGTAAATTCCTCCCAAGTAGCATGTTCTGCATCAATGCCTTCCCAATGTACCAAGACTTGAGGAAATGTTTGTCTCCCTTGAGAATAACTCTAATTGCAAAATATCTCCTGGCTGTAATATAGGACCAATGTCATTTGTAATCAAAGGAAGTGGGATATATGATTGTTGATGAACACGTTGGCATAATTTCAACTGTGACACGTGAAAAACATAATGAATTCGAGCATTTGAGGGCAACAATAGCTTGTAAGCAACTGAACCCACACATTGAATAATAGGGAAAGGACCAAAGTATTTCATGCCCAGTTTCTGATTTTTTCTCAATGCAACTGAATTTTGTCTATAAGGTTGGAGTTTAACTAACACCATATCTCCAACATTGAATTGCACATGTTGTCTCCTCTTATCCGCTTGCTTCTTCATATACTGCTGAGCCTTATGCAAGTTGTCTTTTAATTTATGTAAAACAGTATCACGCTGCTGCATCAATTTTTGTAATGTTGGAGGATCATTTGAATCTTTAACATACTTGTCAATTCTAGGAGGATCCCTACCATAAATTGCCTTAAATGGCGTCATAATCGTACTAAGGTGGTACGAAGTATTATACCAAAATTCAGGCCAAGGTAACAGCTTCAACCACATTTTTGGATTGTCGTAAGCAAAGCAACATAAATACATCTCCAAACAACGGTTAACAACTTCTGATTGGCCATCAGACTGGGGATGGTATGCAGTACTCATAGCCAATGAAGTACCACTCAACTTGAAGAGTTGTTTCCAAAATCGACTCATAAAAACCTTGTCTCTATCAGATACAATAGATTTGGGAAATCCATGCAATTTGACCACTGTCTTCATGAATAATTCAACCACTTGTACACTTGTATAATCTGCTTTTAAAGGAGAAAAATGAACATACTTGAAAAGTCGATCTACCACTACCATGATCAGTGTAAAACCACTAGCATTAGGTAGTCCTGTGATGAAATCCATTGCAATATCCTCCCATATTTATTCTGGAATTGGTAGAGGATGTAGCAACCCTGAAGGTAGTGAATTGGAAGACTTAGCTTGTTGACAAATGAGGCATTGCTTAACAAAATTAGATATGTCTTTATGCATACCCTGCCATTGAAATTGGGCAGCAATCCGAGACACGGTTCTTGCAATACCCGATTGTCCTCCAAGTGGAGAAGAGTGAAATTCATGTAATATTTGTTGAACCAAGTCATGCTTCTTAGGAATAACCAATCTACCATTCTAGTATAATAATTCATCATGTGTGGAATAATTAAGATGAGGAGGGGTACCCTTGCGACATAATTCACGGATGTTGTTTAGCTCAGTATCCTCTGTAATTGCAACACGCAATACTGGCAGAATTTCCATGTTTGGTTGAGACCACGCCATAAAAAATGATCGAGACAAGATGTCTGCTGCCAAATTATCCTTTCCTGGTTTGTACTCTATAGTAAAGTCATAGCCTAGCAACTTATGTAACCAAGACTATTGTTCTGGAGTTTGTAGGGATTGTTGTTTAAGGCTCCTTACACTCCTTTGGTCTGTCCGAATTAAGAACTTATGGCCCAAGAGGTAATGTGTAAATTTCGCTATAGCTTCAGTGATTGCATATAGTTTCCCTCGTTTATAAGTTGATTGTTTCTGCAGTGAAGGAGTTAATTTCTTTGAAAAGAAAGCAACTGGATGATTGTTTTGACTCAGCATTGCGACTATACCAATCCCTGATGCATCTGTTTCTAGTACAAAAGCCTTAGAAAAATCTGGAATAGCAAGAACTGGAGCCTGAGTTAAGGCAGATTTAGTGTTTCAAAAGCTACAGTAGCATCAACATCCCAATTAAAATTGTCTTTCATGAGCAAATTTGTCAAAGGGGCTACAATAGATGCATAACCCTTGATAAACTTCCTATAATAACCTGTAAGGCCCAGAAATCCCCATAACTGCTTGAGGTTAGTAGGAAGAGACCAAGCTAACACAGCTTGTACCTTGAAAGCATCCACAGCTACTCCTTGACCTGAAACCGTGTGACCTAAGTATTCGACTTGAGTAAGTCCAAATGAACACTTAGATAATAACTTGGCAAACAATTTATGTTTCCTTAATAATTGCAAGACAACTTTTAAATGTTGTAAATGAGAAGACCAAGTTGGACTATACACCAATATGTCATAAAAATAAACCAAAATTGATTTCCTCAACATATCTTGAAAGACTTCATTCATCAAACATTGAAATGTAGCTGGGGCATTCATCAACACAAAAGGCATTACAAGCCATTCGTAGTGTCCATGATGTGTTCTGAATGCTGTCTTATATCGATCTTCTTTCTTTAATAAGATCTGATGATAGCTAGACCTGAGATCAAGATTGGAAAAATATTGAGCCCCAAATAGCTCATCAATTAACTCATCAACAATATGAATGGGAAAACTATCCTTGACAGTTATGGCATTTAAGGCCCGATAATCGGTACAGAATCTCCAAGTACCATATTTCTTCTTAACCAAGACAATTGGTGAAGAAAACGGACTAGTACTAGGCACTATAATTCCTTCTTGTAACATATCGCTGACTATCTTCTCAATTTCTTCTTTTTGACTGTGAGAGTACCTATAAGGTCTAACCTTAACAGGATCCGCTCTTTTAATTAAAGGAATACAGTGATCATTGGATCTGCTACGAGGAAGACCCATAGGAACTGTGAACACATCATGATAAGTATGCAGAAGTAATGCTAATTCAGGTTCCATGTTCTCGGGTAGTTTCAACCAGTGATCAGCATCACAATTTGGTTGCTGAAATTGCAATGTAAATAATTTAGAGATGGCGTGAGTCCTCTGCATCCTACGAAGATGATTATATTGAGCTGGAGCCGAAAGTTTTGGTTTATCACCATGAAGGGTAACAAAGTTCCCGTCTACTAAAAACTTCAATGCCAAATCACTGTAGTCAGCAATATGGGAGTCCAACGTAGCCAACCAAGCTGCCCCTAAAACTACATCTGCACCTGAGACTGGCAGTAAGTAGACTGGTAGTTTTAGAGAGTGCCTTTGGATTTGTACTTCAACGTCCCTCACCATACCTTCCACAATCAAAGAGTTTCCATTACCTACTAAGACTTGAAATTTAGAAGTTGGTTCAATGGCTAATTTCAAGCAATGAGCAATGCGCGGTTGCAAGAAGTTGTCTGAACTACCATTGTCAAGTAGTACTTGAACCTTCACCCCATTAATAATACCTTAAAATCGCATAGTTCCAATACCAACGGCCCCCTTAAGAGCATTAAAAGAAAGGTGATGTTCTTGTTCTGATGATTGAATCTGATGGATATTGTTCTCATCCGGTGGGTAAAGTTCCAGTTTGAAGTCCTCCTCTTCCTCTAGTT
>Ga0209700_104541_pt1 | contig 24825 bp, 16 predicted proteins | sample SiratroredBW_FD_187528 | JGI IMG/M metagenome (GOLD analysis project Ga0209700, IMG submission 187528) | Root nodule microbial communities of legume samples collected from California, USA - Siratro red BW (SPAdes) (version 2) | ecosystem: Host-associated > Plants > Roots > Nodule | place: USA...
CACGTTGTATAATTCTTCAAGAAACCATCACAAAGAACGTGCTCTCGTATCAACTCAATATCTAGTCTTTTTAAATTCACACAATTCACACACGGACAGTAATATCTTCCATTTCTTCCTGCTCCACTCCGTTTAGCAAATTCCAAAAAATCTTCAACACCTTTCTCATAAACATCACTTATTCGACTTGTATTTATCCAACTTCAATCCATCACTACGACTAGTGAATGATTTTCAGATAAAACCCTAAATAAGCAAGATTAAATACAAATTGCTGGGGATCAAACATCCCCGGACTCAGAACCCAAACGCATTTCTTATATATTAAACTATACACAAAGGCCATTTAAGCATTCAAACCATACAAACATTCCAATCATACAAGCAATTCAAACAAGCATTCTAATCATACATATAACCATTTCAATCCAAATAACCATTCTAATTTTCCACTTCAAATTCGATATAGAACATACCTCTAGAAGAGTAGTGGTGACCCAAAACCGAGATGCAGTGGTGACCCAAAACCGAAAGACAAGCAAACCCAAAAGCGGACAAATGCAAAATAGAGTCAATAAACTCACCAAACCACTGAAATGAAACTAAAACGGAGGAGAAAAAGAGAACTCAAAGCTTCAAACGAAAACCAAACCAAATCGAGATTGAAAATGAAAATGAAACGGTCAAAATGTAGCTACCAACCTTTATGATAGAGAAAGAGTGAAATGGAGTTGAATGAGGACGAAATGGAGGTCAAAAATAAGGAAGAAAGTCACTGGAACAGTGTAGGAAGAAGGCGCGAACAGTTGAGGAAGCATAAAAGTGAAAGTGAAAACTCACTGGGGGTTAAAACTAGGAGCACCACGTCGGTTCTGTGCTCCCAACCGACGTGGTGCATCACCTGATTTCAAGTGATCCACAACGTCGGTTAGGAGCCCAGAACCGATGTTGTGCATACCCTAATTTTACCCCCCTTTTTCATTTCAGTAACACAGTCACCATGACGTCGGTTAAGTGGTCCAAACCGACGTCACGGGAGACTTCACCACGTCGGTTAAGAGCTCCTAAGCGACGTGGTGCATCAGCGCCATTTTAAAATTTTAAATTTTTGAATTTTAAAGCTTAAGTGGGAGTTCAATGACGGTTTTTTTCTTTAACCGACGTTATGTTGTTCATTTATTTACAAAAAATTCACCGCGTTTTTGACAACGTCGTTTTTCCTTTTAACCGTCATTGAAGGCAGACGTTAAATGTGTATTTTGTACTAGTGCACTTCAAATCAGCTTCATTCCAAGGATTTTGGATGTTTCAGAATCCATTCTAATCAACAATTTGCCAAGTTTGGTGCAATTGACTTAGACTAGGCTCTTTCAAATTCGTGTATGATAGAAGAGTTTTTACCAACCACGAGCAATGGCAAAACAATCCAAGAAAAGTGGAATTTAGTTGAACCCACAAAAGCTCTTATCAACTTGGGTTATTGATTTGTCCATAGTTCAATTTTATTTTTTAGATCATGGACGAATTCTTCCTATACCTCCGTGATCTTGTCCAGCACCTCCATACTAGACTTGAAAAGTCTATTATACGCTTAGTCTAATATTATAAAACCTAATAGTACCCTTCACTCCCTTCACCTCCATTCACTCCATTTTCATATCCGTTTGAACCATTTTTCTCCTCCACCATCATTGACGTTATTGGTTCAGATCTGTCCCATCGATTCAAGTTTCTATGAAATTTGTGAATGATATTATAGATTTGAGTGATTAATTTTTGATTTGGGTGGTCATCGTCGACAAGAAGCGATGTCGGAACTGTTTGGGTCTTTTAAACTGTATGGGGTGCCATCCAGTTTACATTTCATTTGGAAATGTAAATCGGATGACACGCCATCCGGTTAACATTTTCAAAATTTATATAAACTGGATGAAATAAAATGTAAACCGGATAAGGTGTCATCCGGTTTACATTTCCAAATAAAATGTAAACTGGCCCATCTAATTTATATAATTTTTAAAAAACGTTAACTGGATGAGTGTCATCCAGTTTACAAGTGATTTCGAAAATTGCACTTGATACACATTATACATTATCCACTCTTATCTTTACACAAAAACTCTCACGGCTGAAGAAAATTGAGAACAAGCAAAAAACACTAGAATTCAAAAAGAAAACATAACCAATTAACATGCAAATATTTTTCATTTCCCTCATCCACTATCTTCCATACCCAGAGATAATTCACAACCGGGTATGGTATTTCTTATTTTTTTGCATATAGATTCTCTAGTTGCATTGTTTAATTTACTACTGATTACATGAAAAAAGAAGAAAGAAAGAGAACCTTCAACATTTTCTCCATGTCCCTTGCTTTTATAAATTCCAAGCCCAATCAACCAAAACAGAAAAAAGATATCCAAATTAGCCATCATAGAAGCGGTTGTGCCTAAACCCACCCACGGTTTAATTTTCCACCAAGCGTCGTCGAGTCACTCGTAGTGAGCCACTAGCCCTCTACCACGGTCTTCTCCGCCTTTGTCCATTGTCGTCGAAAACCACCTCTCCACACCGTGGTCTACTCTGTATTCATTTTATATAAGAAGAAGACATGTCTTTTTTCGTCATTTCTGTATGGATATTTTTGGAATTTAAAATTTTATGGAGAGGACGAGATCATGGAGGTGGAGGAAGAATTTGTCTGAATCATGTATTTTTCTTATAGACTATATATTGGGCTCACGGTAGGAGTAAAAGTAATGCAGAGAGTCACTTAGAGCTTCAAATTGGATTTCATTTAAGCTCAATTGAAATCCTAGGCAACATAGGACATGAAAAGCAAGCAAGACCAAGCATGGAACGTCCAGCCTTCACATTTTGTGCATGTTCTCCATGCTTTAGGCATGACACTCCACATGGCTTCATCTCCACCATTGTCTCCCTTCCCATTGATCTTGAGACAAGTGTCATTTGGTCATTGGTTGCTCTACATTTAGGATTTTAAATTTGAATTTTCCCACTCATTTTTTTGGCTCCAAGTGAGCTGACTTGGAAGCCTATATAATGATGTATTCAACAATTGAAAATTAGTTTGAATAAAATTAATGAAATGCTGAAAATTTTTCAACCCACACTTGTTTGAGTTCCTCTCTAGGATAACACATCTTGCATAACCTAAAATCTTTGAAGAGTTGGCCTAACTTCTCTTCTCTTCCTCTTCATTTTTAGATTATTTTCTCCATTGAAACACCTTATCTTTCTTGGCTCTTCTCTTCCTCTTCAACTTTAGATTATTTTCTCCATTGAAACACCTTATCTTTCTTGGCTTGAGCTGTTCCATTCCACTGCCAATTCAGGGATTCCAATAAAATGCACAACCATAACCATGGAGACTTTCAATGTAAATGGTGTAAAGAGCCTATAGTCATAGCAATAATCTTCTGAATAAGTGGCGGATTATAATACGGCTAGGAGCCTACCTTCAATATTTTTGGAATTTCATGTATATATAATACGTATTTCCACATACATAGATATTACATATACAATGAGAATTTAATTAAGAGGGTTTTTTTATAACACGTCTTTAATTTTAATAAATATTAAAATATAAAATTAAAATTAATAAAAAACTGATAAAATATATAAAAAATAATTTTTTGTATATTATCTTTGCTTAAAACAATTCTTTAACTGAAATATTAATTTTATAATATAGTAATTTTTACATAAATTTTTACTATTTCTCATGTGAATTTTTTTTTTAATTTTAAAACCATATTTTTTTAGTTTATTTTAGTCTTTCAATTTATATCATCTTTTTAAATAGGTATATTAATGAAAAATAAAATAAAATATTCATTGTTTTAAAAGCGATAAAAGAGAAATGACTTATAAAGAAGAAAACAACACAAATTCAAATTCTTCACTATTTCCACACTATATTAATCTTATAATATAGTATTTTTTATATACAATTTTTACTATTTTTCATGTGAATTTTTTTTATCTACTTATAATATCAGAATTTGAATAGTTATATTTATCTAGATTCTTATAATTTATTTTTAGTTTTTAATTTTATATTATATTTTTAAATAGGTATATTGATAGAAAATAAAATAAATATTTAGTCTTTTAAACTCCATAAAAATAAAGTGACTTATAAAGATGAAAACAATACAAATTCAACTCCTCCACCTATTTCAACGCTTGATGTTAATAATTCAATTATTCTATTAGAGTAATTTCTTTTAAAGATTCAAAATTATAAATGATAATTTTATATTAATTTTTTGAAACGTGACTCAGAAAGAAAACCATCATCAAATATGAAAATATATAATGAACCAAACAAATAAATTAGAAGAGCTTATTTAAAATGGAATCTATATCAAAGTTTATATCAAATACAACTTTAATATATTTTTTCCTAAGGATAAACCTTTAACGAGATTTCAATTTATTTAGTTTAAAATGTTCTCCTCTATAAGAGTATTTCCTAATTAGTGACGGAATTTATTATTTGTCATATTATCTATTTAGTACAAAGTCATTTGATTGTCGTGAGTCAGATGTATTTGGATTTAAATCATAAAAAGAGGTTAGTGTAAGAAAGAATTGTGTATTTCTCGACTACATTAGATATAGTCCATGGTTATCACATAACAATGCAATGAAAGCTCATGAAGACTTGTTCAATCAATCTATGCACATTTATAACATTATAAATGTTCAAAGTTCAAAATAAGTTCGAAAAAATATTTTATGGCTAAAAAATTCTACTGATACAATTCATTGGCTAGCATTTCAAGCTTGTGTGTTTAGAGGTCATGACGAAACAATAGAGTCTCACAATAGAGGTAACTTTCTTAAGCGACTAAACTAGTAACATCATATGATAATAATGTGGCACAAGTTGTAATAAAAGTTCTCCACATATTCTTAAACCTTTTTCAAAACATTTTTCATATTTCGAAGACATCTTAACTCAATTTTAAAGAGTTTGTGTGTTTTCTTTGTGAATACCTTGTATGAAAGACTCAAACAACTTTACAATGAAATTGAAGGCACATCTTCAACATTTTCATCTTAAACTTCATTATCAAAACACCATCTTTTGGGGCTTGAGCATATTCAAGTTTTAACATAGCATTTTCTAGAATTAAATGAAAATTTTAGTAAGCAAACAATAAAAATTTTAACTTTAAGCAATGTTTTAGTTCCTATGGATGCTTATAAAGTTTTTAAGATTGTGGATATATGCACTCACTCATGTAAACAAATTTTATCTTTTGAATTTTAGTGATAATGGAAGATGTGTTTAAATTTTTGATGCTCCTGACCATCTAGATTTGAAAATTTTGTCAGTCATGCTTAAATTGTGTTAATCTTTGACAAAATCAGGTCAAATACATTTTAGTTGATTAATAACTTAATTGATCTTATTTTAACTCTTCATGTTTCTACAAATTGTAATAAAAATCACCAAAATAAAATGAAAGATGAATTTATTATATAACAATATGGTTAGTTACATTAAAAAATTTGGGGGAAATTTTAGTTTTGATTCAATTATTGATGAATTTAAAAATTTAAAGAAATGAAGGATAATCCTTTAAATTGATGTAAGTTTTTTTTTACGATTATAGTTATAGAAAATTATGTACTAACTCATAATAATAATAATATATATAAACTTTTAGTATATTATTTTCACTCCAAAAGTTTTTAGCCAAAATTTGTCACTCTTTCAAATGGCCTTAAAAACTAGTTTTAAGCTTAAAATAAATTAAGGCTTTCATTCTTAATTTTGTAAAATTTTCCACCAATTTTGTGCAATTTTTCTCCTTCATTTACATTGTAGTTTAATCCAAATTCTAAGTTGTGTTACAATTTGATTACTCCTATGATAATGTAATTTACAAATAGATATTGTGTACTTACTCTCAAGGTGTTGAATTTAAATCGATATAAAGTTTACCAACATAAAGTATCATTATAAAAGTATGTCCTTAAAATTATTTACACAAAAGCCTATACTTGTTTAAAAAAGCAAATAGAATTCTCTTATTCTACTCCTTGTTTCAATATGCATTTTTCAAATTGCATATATTTGAGGAATGAAGATCATATGTTGTACTTTTTAGAGGATTATTGTTATTCTTTTATAATCCATTAATATTATTTTTTTCTGATACATTTAATATTTTTACATTGTTTATAAGTCAAATTTAAGAATAATTTATATTTTTTTCCTTAATCCTTCAAAAGTGTATAGAATTTCAAATTCTAAAATCAACGAAACTTCAAATATAATAATTGAACCTAGTCAAATTTGTACTTTTTCTTTACTACTAGCTGTGATAATTTTCATAATGGTCATTCTATTACTTATTTGGTTTGATGGTTTTGTCATGATTCTGAATTCAACCTCTTCCTGGGATGTTGCAAGGCTAATGTAGCCATTAAATAGATTTTTCTTGATGATATAATACCCCTATTTTTCAGCCTTTAACATCCGATTCTTGAGCAATTGTTACAGTGTTGTAATCCCATAATTTAGTTTTTACGGTGTTATAATTCCCTGATTTAGTTAACTCCTTAATAAACAACAAAGAAAATAAGGATAAATAAAACAAATGATATTTCTTAAAAAGAATTTTTTATTCTACTAACACACTTTTATTTTTTATTTTTTTCAATAAACCTCTTTAGTTTTTAATTTCTAAAATAATACTCTTTCAGTTTTTTCATTTGCAACAGTTACTAGCAATTGTCATTATTAGCTGATTAAAAAAATTAAAAAATATTAAATTAAAATTTAAAAAAATGTAATACAAAGAGAATAAAATAAAATATTTTATAAGTATTTTTAACTAATTAATTACAATAGGAAAATAAATAATAAATTATTTTATGTTATATTTTTATAATAAATTTAAATCTAATTATGTATAAAACTAGTGATACATCTTGAATCAAAAATTAAATTTTATCTTTATCAAATATCAAATTTTATCTTTATCAAATATCAAATTTTGTCTCTATCAAAAAATCAAATTTTATGTTTATCAAATATTAAAATTTATCTTTATCAAGAATCAAATTTTATCTTTATTAAAAATCAATTTTATCTTATCAAAAATCAATTTTTATCTTTCTCAAAAAATCAATTATATCTTTATTGAAAATCAAATTTTATCTTTATCTATCAAATTATCAAATTCTATCTCTATTTTAAAAAACCAAATTCTCTCTTTATCAAAAATCAAAATTTATCTTTATCAAAATCAATTTCTATTTTTATTGAAAATCAAATTTTATCTTTATTAAAATTTTATTCTATTCAATATTTAGATATTTTTTAACAAACTAAAAATAAATTTTTTAATTCAAATAACAATTTTATAATTTATTATAATTTTTCTTTCAATTTTGATTTAATATAAAATTACAGTTATAAAATTATTATAATTTATTTTGCCAAGCTTAAATTTATTACAAAGATATAAAATTAAATAATTTATCATTTATTTTTATATTATAATTAATTAGTTAAAAATACCAATAAAATATTTCATTTTATTTTCTTTGTATTATTTTTTAAAATTTTAATTTAATATTTTTATATTATCTTTTATCTTAATTTTAATCAACTAATAATCACAATTGTTAATAATTATTACAAACAAAAAAAGTAGCATGTAAAAAATTTATAAGTAATCACTAAAGTGTAAAAATGAATGTTATTTCAGGAATTAAAAACCAAAAAAAAAAAAAAAATTGAAAGAAATAAAAAAATAAAAGAATGTTAATAGGATAAAAAGGTCATCTTCAAAAATATTATTAAGTAATTTCTACATATTTTAGAAAAATATTAAGAGTTAATCCAAAATTATAGCACTACTTTTTTTTTTTTTTTAAGAGAATCATAGCACCAATTTATAAACCATTTTAGGAATTTTGAAGGAATTGCGCTTTTTAATGAGACAAACCAAGACTATCTAGTTAAAACCTGTGCCACAAATCTTTTAATAGATACTTTTTATGGCTTTGGTTTTTAATTTAGAATTTTAAAAACAACAATAAAATTTGAAATTTAAAAAACAACATTTAAACCTGTTACTTTTATTCCTACGATTCATTTAAAAGTAAATAAATAACATTTATTTTACTATTATTAAAATATGTTTAAAGGCGTTTGAAATTATATTTTAAATACTAGCAAGTGTGGCTTAGAAGGTCAATTAATATTTTGTTTAAACAATTGGCAAGTGCCACATAATACTAGAGGTAAAAAAAAATGTTTATTTGCAATTCTAAAAGAACCAAAAAAAAAAAAAAAAAAAAAATTTAGGAACCAAATTAAGAAAACATATTTAAACATTACTTTTAAAATAAATTTGTAAATGAAAATTTTAATTCACTTTTGGTTTAGTTTATAAAACTATTTTAAATTCATATAAGCACTTTTGCTTACCAAAACTACCATTTTTTTACTAATAATTGTTGCTCTCAAAAATACATATCAAACTAATTGATTTAATAGAGAAGATTGGTAGATTAGTGTTAACTAGAGATGCAACAGAGTGAAAAAAGTTATAGGTCTCCAAACTTTTCAAAACTACTTATATATTTATAATTTTTATAATAAAATGTGGTTGAATAGTTCTTTATCTATAAATGTGTACAACAAATTCTAATTAGTTTTTAAATATGTCACAAATTCAAAATCAGTACCTAAATATAAGATTTGTTATTAGTGTTAGTCTTTTATGCTAAGAAAAAAGGCGAATTAAATTCTCATTAAACATAAATTTTAATTTTATAATCTTGTCATTGCAACTCAGGTTTTGATAATAATAAACGAGACATTGTTTTATTTATCTAATATAAGCTACTTAATCTAGTAGATAAAATTAAAATTCTTTGTGTGTTTTCTCTTTTTTATTCTGATTACTATTTTCTGTTGTGATTGTTTATTTTAAATACAAAGAATATTGAATAAAACATCTCAAGGATATAAATAAATGTGTTTTCTTTAATTGGTTGAAGGAAATTTGAGTGTAATTCTTTTTAAAAAATTACTAAGTTTTGTAAAAGTTCAATTCACTTTCCTTTAACTTAATCTATTTTTCTAACATATGAGACTTTTCTTGAGTAAAAAAAAAACCTTTTTCTTTTTGTCCTTCTCTTTATTTGGACATTCAAACTTGAAATGTCCTGATATTTTTAGACACATGGCATGCAACCTTCTCTTTGCATTTTTTATGATCTTTTCCATAAAATTGTCTCATGTTCTTACTCCATATTTTTTGAGCTTTCGTGTGAGAAAGGAAATTTCATCTTCTTTGTTAGACTCTTCCTTTTCTAATGAGTCATCTGATACTTATTCTATCTCAAGATTTTAATAGACGATGACTTTCTCTGTTTTTTAGCATTCAGACATAAAGACCAGTTCTTTTTTTTTTTTTATACGTTGTTTTGCAAAACTACTTCATGAACTTTTAGAATGTCAGCAAGATCTTAAAGTGTTAAATTGTCTAAGTTTTGAGATACTCTTAGGATTGTTTCTTGTGATCTCCAATGTGTTGGTAAGTCTATAAGAATTATGTCCATATACTCATAGTTTTCATGAACCTTACCTAAGAAATGAAGTTCATTGATGATGATTTGAGGGCGACAAAACATAGTTTTGATGCTTTCACTCCCTCTATGTTGAACAACTCATATTGTCTGATGATAAAAATGAGTTTGTTTTTAACTTCTTTAAACCTTTCATATGTAATAGAAAGGTTTGTCTTGCATCTAATTAACACATTTGAATTTATGTACCTTAGCATATTCTTCTTTGGAAATGGCACACATGAGAGCGTTTATGAATCTGTCATTCATCTAGTAGTGATGTATTTGTTCATCTATGCAAACGCTTCTGGGTAGAGGTTGGTGCTTACCCTCTAATGAGATATATAATTCCCTTTCTCCACAACATCCAACATATTTCCAATAGTCCTATTCAACACCTTTGAACAATGGAGGTTGTTTTGATGGTGTGTCCTTCAAACTCTAAGTCTTGCTTAAATATTAATAACTAGGTTAACTCTAATACTAACTAAATTATACAAGTAAGATCTGAAAAAGGGAATTGAATATAACATCAAGACTTTCTTGCATCAAAGACTAGATAGTCTATCAAATAACATCTAGTAAAGGAAAATGATACAGAAATATATATATATATATATATATATATATATATATATATATATATATATATATATATATATATTAATTAGTTCTACCCAAATTTTTGAACTATATCTAATTTCCTTGAAGATTTTTTGAATGATTTCACGAATAAAAGAATTAATTGCAAACGAATAACAAACCACTTTTGATTTCAATGAGTGTTAAACTATTCCTAGTTATCCTTCTCAATCCATAAGATTAAGAAGTTTATTGTCAAATTTGGCTACAAACCTATAGAAGATGATGCTTTAGGAATGCGCATATAGGATACTTCCTCATAGTACATTACTTCGCAACGTGAAAAATACAAAAGATATCACATTTCCACTATAAACATGATACAAAAGACAATATAAAGAATGTAAATATTATACAATACTTAGTAAGCTTCATAAATCATTAATTCTTCTGGCCAGACCGTCTTAGTATTTATGGCTTACTGTTGCAAATTGCAATCCATCACTTTAGGTTGTTCTACTAAAGCAAGAAATTCTCGTATAGCCATAGAGATCACCACTCCCTTGATCTCATATTTCAGTCCATTCTCAAATTGCCTATATCTTTAGGCTTCAACAGTAGCGTTTCTTTTAAGTTCTTATTCTATCAAAAGGTAACTTTTTAAGTTTTATGGCATTACGATTTATTCTAATTGGCGAAAAGATTATACGAAATATTATTCTGCAATACCAAAATAAACTTCTCAGCCGTTGTGAACTAGTAATTAACGATTGTACTTATATTTATCTACCAATTATCAGTATATCTTTCAAATCAGAAAGCATGTATGTAAACACTTTGCAAATAGCAAAAACCAAACTTCAGAGTTCAAACAAAACGTAACAAGAGGGTGTAGATAAAGTCACAAGGTCTCTGTCATACCTCCAATACCTTATTTTAGTTTTGAATTATACTCGAAATTATCTTTCACTAGTGATTCAAAAATTAGCTACCGTGAAAGGAGTAATATGTTCAAACGCTGAAAGAAAGTATAAAGGCCCCCCAGTATAAAGTAATTTACCACGAAAATCGAACTTAAAAAGGTCATCAGAATATAAAGTTAAAACCAAAATAGCTGGGAGATGAGGTAATTAAAATTAAATACTTCTTGCTAGCTAAAAGTACATTGTGTCCAGTGAGAACCAAAAAACATCTGTTTAGGCTATGCCGTCAAGAAATTAAATTGTTCTCTCACTAACTCATTTAACCATTCATTCAAAAAAGTCCAACAACCACGTAAAAACATGATCTAGCCTCCAAAGTGTGTAATTTGCCGAAGATTAACGCTTCTTCTTGCTTCCTTTTGCGCCGGATTTTGATGGAGTAGCTACCAAGTATACAAACAGCACCACGATGGAGATCACTGAGATTAGAGATCCATACTTAGCCAGCAACCTCTGTGAACAATAACAGTTTCACATAAGTAACAACTTAAAGATTCCATTATTTTCTAATGAATCACACATTTATCATTCATGAAAGTGGTATATCAAAGACTGCATTATTTTCCTGGGGAATCTGACATCTATCCAGGGAGAAAAATGCACAAACAAGCAAAAAGCCAAAAAAGATAAACTTTATGCTGTGTTGTATTAGATAGAGACAACTGATCAAATCAGTCATCATGCCCCACCAGTAACAAGCAAAATCAACTACGAAATTAGACAACTCTCATGCTAACTAATGTTCTTTGCATAATTTTGAACTGCAATTATAGAGACATTAAGATAATTGTCATACCTTAGCCTGAGATACCGGCAGTCCAACCAGGTCAGAATACACAAAAACAAAAGGTAAACACATCAGTCAACAGAAGCAATTGATATTGATTCATGAAACTGTGAAGTTCAAGCATACAGGAAACATACCCATTCAAACTTCTTCTCGGGAGGTCTATCAGCAAGAACATCCAAAGGCAATATGGGAGTTGAATATGCCTCCTAATAACAAAATTTAATATAATAAGAAAAAGGTTTCTCACAAAAAACTAAAAATAGACAACAATTACAACAGATATTAACCTGCAAAGCAGACTTTGTGGGAACACGGAACTTTATGACAGCTGGTGAACCAGCAAATAGTCCCTTTGCTTTTGCCTCCAACTCAAATGTGTGAGAGAGGATGCCACCACTGAAAAGGGTATATTTCATTTGTCAAAGGATATGGAAAAAAAAAAAAAAAAAAAAAAAAAAAAAAAAAACAGCAGAGGAAAGTTACACAAAAACATAGGAAACTCACGCATCAAGCCTTTCCCATGACTTTGAAGTGCTGCCGGTAATTACTTCAAAAGCATCACTTGGCCAGCTATCGTCGGTTAAACTCACATCATATGCCGTCCTTTGAAACAGCAGAATAAAACAGATAAGTAAAATTCAGTAGCAAACATAGGTCACCAATAGATACCATGAATCGTAAATTCAACAACTCAACGAGTGAACAAGGAATTTCAATTTACAACAAGGCCCGTTTTAAATAAACATTCTAAACTCTCATGTCATAGAGAAAAACAGAGGAACTCAACAGATTACAAGACTGGGAAACAAAACCCCAGAGGCCCATCTCATCATTATTATTTTAGTGCTCATTCTCATTGTTTAACTGAACTTGAAAGGTGTCGTCGTATCAATCGCACACTAAGCAAAACACAAATTTTAGGTAGCACCACATAATACCCTAAAAATCCTAATCAAAGCACCAAATACCAAATTTTCACATCAAATTAAGCATCATCAAAGTGTACAGGAACTCTCCATTCCCTCAACAATCAGATCAAAACCATGAGAGCAAAATCACTCTTCATTCCACTTACCAACTCATACAAGCAAAAATGGCGTGCCCCATATGCTTAAAAATTGCTTATAAATAAAAAGCCTCTAACTTTAATCACACAAAGCTTCTTCGAAGCTGATCAAACATTACCCTTCTTCTAAATTTCCCATACCGCAAACCCAAGATCCAGCTTAAATATTTAATCTTTACAAACATTCATCAGCAGCCAAGTATCACAAACACAATCGTACAAATATTCACGAAATTAGAATTGCCTAACTCTAATTCAGGCATTAACGAGGACATGCATGAAAAGGGTAATTGAGATCTCAAACAACGACAAATTAAAAATTGGAAAAAAGGAAAATTGGTGGTAGATCGGAGCGTACGAGGTTCCTTGATTGTAGATGTCGATGGTAACAGAGACCCGTTCGGCACCAGACTTGAGTCTGTTGAGGGAGGCCTTCTTGTGAGCGACGATGAAGGGAACATCAGAGGAAGCGTGTGAAGACAGCAACAAAGAAGCTAAGAGCGCAAACACGATCAGAGTCTTCGAGATTGGATCCGCCATTGGCACAGTAGATTAGAGAGGGAGATAGAGTCAATGAGGGATGAAGAAAGAGAGAGAGAGAGGCAGCGAGAAGACAACGTGGGAATCTTATTTTATGTGGTTTGGTTGTGTTCTGTGATCTGTGGGCAAGGCAAATGGGCTTTGGAACACTAGGGTTGGTTTGGATTTAATCTGTTACTTTTATAATATTTTAATATCTATCTTTTATCTTTATGAAATTAAATAAATAAATAATTTTAAATATATAAAGCATATTAAATATTATGATCACTTAAATAAGTTATAACTACCAATATATTATCTATATCTAATCAATTATAAAGTTTTGGTTTAAATTCTTGAAAACTATTTATTTATATTCTACTTTTATTTTAAAAAATAAAATATTTTAAATTTATTTTATGTCTCAACTTATTTCTGTATCATAACAACCAATATCTATAATATCAATAAAGAGATTCTCCTATCATCCTATCTTTCGAGTAACTTTTTTAAACTAAAATAACTGCTTATAATAAAAACCTATCACCAAAATAAATAAAAACTACCTACAATAGATTTATACAAAATATTTATATTTCTTTTTGCCGTTACTTTTATGAAATTTTTATAATTCAATAATATATTTTATTTTAACAATTATATATACCATTATATGAAGATGATACTTTGGTAACTTTTTTATAAACAATTTTATTCTCTATTAAATAAAAAAATTATTTATTTAATAAAATAAATTATTATATAACTTTTATTTATTACAAAATAATTAAATATTTTTTTAAATAAGGACTACATAATTTTTTAATACTACTTTTATAAAATTAGATATATATTTTAAATTGTATTATTTTTTTATTTTAATTAATTATTTATAAAAATATTACAAATGTGAATGCACATGTGTTTTCGTTAGTATATAATAAAAATGATTTAATGCTCATCATATTTTATATATATATATATATATATATATATATATATATATATATATATATATATATCAACTAACTAACATGTTATCAATAGATTTGATAGAGATATTTTAACAAAATATTCTTAAATCAAAATGTATAATTTATTAGCTACTCCATTTAAACTTAAAGTAAAATTCGACCATATATTAATAATATAAAAATTATTTGAGTTTTGTTAATATATAGATTATATTTTACATTTTTGGTGGACCCATCATGAATTTTTCTTTAATTAATGAATTATTTTTAAATTTAAGAAATTATCTACTTTTTTTTAATTTTAAGGAATTGTCATATGTTATACTAAATTAGAAGTTAACTAAAAGAACTAAGTGAGTTAACTCTAGATTAAGGGATCTTAAGAGTTTTAAGTTAACTCTTCTCCTCCCTTAGGTTGAACCTTATTTTTATAAAAAGATGTCTCTCCCACATATAAAATCACTTTTGAAGATTAAAAGAAATTCTCCTTATGAGTTTACTTCATTTTTATTTTTGGAAATTTTTTCAAGTAGAGAATCTTATTTCACTTTGATAAATATATATTTACTCATACTTAGACAATTTAGTTAGTACTTTCTTGGACTATAACTAAGAATAAATCTATTGTTTTAAATAAGATTTATCCAATCATGATTAATTAAATCTTAATTATGATTGTTGGTTAAACTTGAATTTTAAGCATACTCTTTTACTTTTCTTGTTTCTAATTATTTGTAAAAATTATATGAGTTTCAAATTGAATCAAATTCTTTGCACTGATTTTTTACAAAGATAATTCTTTATAATTCTTACTTGATTTAAAGCAAATTTTCTTCAAATATTTCGCAATATCTTTTGCTACATATTTGGAAAGAAAATATCTGAAAATTAATATGTGATAGAGATGGAAACAATTGAGAATTGCAAGAATAATATCTGATAATTAAATATAAGTTGATTTCGTGAATAAAAGAAAATTATAAATAGAGATTGGAAAAATCGTGAAAAGCAGACAGTCGTAATGTCGCACAACATAAACCCTAGTTTTATTTCCTTTTGTAATTATTTTGTTTTTGTCTTCCTCATGAAAGACTAAAGTCCTTTGAGTTGATTCTCTTGTGATTTCACAATGAATTTTGAGGTTTCTACTTAATAAAGTTTTGTTCTTACATTTTCTCTATAACATTTGTTCTTTGTTATTGGTCTTTTCGAATTTAATTTTTGAAAAAGTAGTTGATTTTTTAACGTTTGTTAGGAATTTAATTGTTTTTACTTAATCAATTTCTTGTATGCTTAGTCAAGAGATAAAAGATATAAATCTCACTACACGCTTATAGACAAGGTGATATATTGAATATATCAGTATATACTTGTTTAGCTGATAAAATTTTGTTAAATTTGATTGACGTTTGTATGATTGAATTCAACTCTGTGAAGAGAATTAAAGGATAATAATCTTAAGAAAACCAAAGAAGAATTTGCTATGAAAGAACTTGAGAGTCAACTTATTTTCTTTATTATTTTACATCATCTATTTTAATTTCTTGCACAACAATCCTCAAACCCCCTATTTAAATTGTTATTGCTAACTTTCTTTGTTGTAGATAAGTTTCAAACATTAATTGACTGAATTTACTATTGGATTCATTGCGAGACGACTTTGGATTAACTTTTCCATATTGATACTATCATCTCTTTGGTGTTAGATGGTCTAGTGCTGCATTAGAAGGTCATTATTTGAATTATTTTAATTTACTTGTGAAACGATAATGATCAAATTTGATGTTGTTGCCGGAGAATCCAATTTGAGTTTGGTTTTCAATTTTCTTATTTATCTGCAATTCTCAATATTTTTATATATCTAACTTTGTTTTCTGTTAGTTGTATTTAATTAATTTCAAATTATTGAAATGACCATATTATTAAAAAATATTAAAAAAACACAAAATTTTATCAATTATTATATTCAATATTTTTTTATTTTACTTTATTTTATTTTATCTTATGTCTTTTATATCTTATTTAATCTTACTTTGATTTATGATATTTTATTTTGTTTTTGTTTTTAATTATTGTTTTTGTCTTTACTTTTATTTTTTCTATTTATGTTTTTGTTTAAGCTTTTAGTTTTTACTTCTTTCTTTATTGTGTTGTTTGTATTTTCATTCTTAATTTCTATTACTATTTTTTTAATTTCTATTTTTTGTTGTTTTATTCTGGCAATTTTAATTTTAATTTTGTCTTCATTTTTTATTTTCAGCCTAAACTTTAGTTTTGTTTCTTTTCAATTTTTAAGTCTCCAAATTTTTATTTTACAAGGGAAATTTGTGAAAGTGGTGTGGGAAAGACTTTAGTTAGGAAGGACTTCATACTTAAACGTGTCTAATTGTGACTCTCCTTCTTTTCTTGTGAGTTTACCTGGTAATTTTTTAACTGTTAGCACTGAAGCTGCTATGTGATTTGATGAAGTCAATGAGGACCTTGAGTGAAGATCATTTGGAGAGTGGTTAAGTCCTAGTTGTGTGTGTGTGTATGGGAGTAGGTTTGTGACTGAAAACCATATGCATGCATTTGAACAAACTGAAAGAGCTTCATAGAATCATTAAAATTAATCTACTAAAATAAAATTAAGTGGGACTTTATGCTTTTCGGAAACCTCTCTTATAAAGTACTTAAATTGATTGTTTTCGAAAATCGATTTGTTGAAAATGTTGTTTTTCAAGAAATTCAATCGATTGAATCAGAGCAGCTTTTCTTTTATATAACAATAGATTTATAAAACAGAACCACGCTTTTCCTCTTAAGACAAATTTTTTACTAAGACATTTGAGTGATATTCTATGCGAAATACAGTGACTTTCAAAGAGGTTTATTGAGAACCAATTTGGCATTGAGTGATTGTATTCAAGAAAGATCAAAAGTGTAATTCTTGAAGCTCTTCATTGGTGATAAATTGTTTGCATTGGTTCTGCATCACAAATAAGTCTTTGCACTGTTGTTTTCATCTATTATTTGATGTAAAAGTGTAGCTTTTCGATTCTGATATACATAATTCATGTAATTGTAAGTGGTGTGTCTATATATTGTATAGGATTTACATTTATAGGTGTGCAGTAGGGTTCTGCACTGTATTTTTCATTCTGTGCAGGGTGTAGAGTGAGTTTTCTTGTAGGGTGCAAGTGTATGTGTATTGTTTGAACTTGGTGTTCTTGAGTGAAATTCTTTGCTAGTTTGCAAAGAGACTGGATGTAGCTCTTGAAGAAGAGTGAACCATTATAATTATTGGTGTTCTTGCTCTCTCTTGCCCCTATTTCTTATCGCGTTTTAGTTCTGCAAGTTTTTCTCAATTCTGTCAAAATTTCAGTTAATTGATTTCTCGCTTCAATAAATTGATTTTCGCTTAACCGCATCATCAACCTTATGTTCTGCATAACTTTAGTTTTCTGTAATTTCTTAACTCAAACCTTTATCAATTTGTTAAATTCGCAAACATACTATTTTGATTTGTTTAAAATTTCATTTCTAATACAACCAATTATTTGTTTTTCAATTTCAATCAATTGTGTTTATTGTTACAACAATTTCTTGAGTTTCTGTAATAGATTGAGTGAGAGATTTAATCAATTGCTTTCTGCCTTTGACATTATTTGGTTATTTCAATTGACTATTTATTGAGCTTAATTGATTACAACTTTGACATTATTTTTGGCATTCAAGTTCATTAATCAATTGTTTTCGTTGTTCAATTGATTGAATTTCTTGATAAAGAATTTCAAAATTTCACATTCATAATCTTTTCTACTTTACTTGAATGTCATTCATTGTTGTTTAGGGTTAGGTTTTGTCATTCATTGTTCAATTAATTGTTTACCTGATTCAATTGATTGATTTTGTTCAGTTTTGATCTGCTAGTGATTTTAATTAATTGTTTCAGTATTTTAATTAGTTGATTTTGTATTGCATAGTGTTGTTGCGAGTACGTTTAATTGATTGTTTCTGCTATTCAATTAATTATTTTTGTGTTGTGTATTTAAAACTCCCACAATTAATTGTTTGATAAAGGAATTTTATACTTTCTATTATTTCTTTCCATATTTTGCTAAAGATTTTAAAAGTTCAATTTACCCCTTTCTTGAACTCAGCCCAAAATTCTTTTCATGAACATCTTTTGCGTAAGCATCGTCTAATGAACCAGATTGCACAAACATAGGCACAACAACTATTCATATAGTTAACCTAGTTTATTTGTAGGTTGCTAAGAGTTCTGAACTGGTACCATTTGTCCAACTACCACTAAAGGAATTGGAACCACTCTTAATTCTTGCTTCAATTGATTCTAGCATTGACTACAATTGTGATTTATGTTGTAATTCATTTGTATGTAGCACATGTGTTGATATGAATCAATTTCTAAATTGATTTTGCAGATTGTGATACAGGGTATGATACGAATATATCAACAGAGTTACTTGAACTATAATGCACAGATTTTATCACAACAATTCTTGGTAACACTGTCTTAGTTCTAATGTGCAGAAAAATTCAGTGCAGAAGTTGCAAACACTATCAACTTTTCATGTAGATGATGGCAACTTAGCAAAGGATGACACTATTTTTTCCTTTTTTGAGGTTTCGTAGACTCCTTCATGCACAACAACCACCACCTCTGGAGGTAACATCCATTCCAATGCCTACCATGCCTAAACCGTCTACTGTAAATATACCATCTAGTCCAATCTTCCATCATCATCCTACTCAACTTGCACCATCTTCACCTCCACTTGAGCATAACTTTAAATGTTCAAATTTGACCATTACCAACCAATTGACCACCATTTTTCACCTGTAGATGATCTCTTAACATATAACCTCATTAGACTATCTACACTATCAACCATTCCCTCACCACTACTGGTCATACCTGGTCAACTATTCATGGGAGAATTTTTACCATCACATTCGGACATTGACCCCTGCATAGTACACCTTGTTACACATAAGTTCTCAACAACAATTGTTCTCTATAATTCATTGTCTACACTAAGGTTTTGTATGCCCTATTGATAACCTTATTTTTTATGATAGTTTTGGGTTCATTTTTATAAAGTGTCAACTCCCAATTTCATCTAAATGGAAAAATTATTTCTAATCAATTCTCAAAAAATTGAAAAAAGAAAGAGTCAATAATTTAGGTTAAAATTTATTATTGGTTCATATTTAATTAAATTTGGATTTTATTGTTTTCTCTTATTTTCAGGAAAAATATAAAAATATAGTTTTTTGTCTTTATTTTTTATTTTTATTTTCTTAATAAAACATGAAAAAATATAATTTGGATTTTTATCCTTTTTATCAGTTGAGAAAAAAAATCAAAAGGATATATATGTAGTTCATGTTTTCATTTGCTTTATCATATTCATCTTTTTAAAAACAACTTGTTAAATATAATTTATTTTTTAGGATAAAAAAATGTTAGCCCAATTTGAAAAGAAAAATGAAACTGAATGTTAAAAGGTGTAGGGTGCAGCCCATTTTCTTTGCTTTTCACACCCTGTCTTTTCCCACGTACACCCCATATCTCTCACTTGGGCCATGACCAAATTCACTTCTCTTACCCCCTTTTCTTTCCTACTCACACTTGTCAGCAATCCTCCAAAGGGACCCACCTCCATTTTTCTTTATGCTTTAATAATTTTTTATTCTCCTTTTGCAAAAGGAGAGATTTTGTTAGAATTGGTTTGATAATTCTGTTAAAGGAGCTCTGGCACACATTCGAATGAAAAAAAGGGAGCACACATCAATGCTCAAGGATTCTCTCTTCACACATAGAGAAAAATTCTCTCACATATCTACGATTTTTTTACCCACTTTCTCACTACGCTCACACAAAACCACTCACCCTCAAACGTTTTATGCTTAATAATAGAAAAGAAAACCTTGGTAAGTTTGATGTCAAAGCTGATGAAAGTATCTTTCTTAGTTGTTCATTAAACAATCATGGATATAGAGTTTACAATAAGAGACTTATGACTGTAGAAGAATCTATAGGTGAGGATGATGCATGTGAGGATGAACAAGTTGATATATTTCTAAAGTCTAAGTTCAATCCTAAAAATTTTTCACCTAAAAACATTACAGAGGTTGCTGACCAGTCCATTAAACCTGTGATTACTGGAGAACTTCCAAAGGAATGGAGAACACTAGAGAACTCTACCTTGACAACATCATTGGACAAATTGAGAAAAGAGTTTCTACTAGACATTTTCTAAACAATTTCTATGAAAATATGGCTTTTATTTCTCAAATTGAACTTAAAAATGTTTATGATGCCTTATGTGATGAAAAATAGATATCTACAATGTATGAAGAACTAAACCAATTTACTAGGAATGATGTTTGGATACTTGTATTGAGAACTAAAGATATGAATATTATTGGAACAAATGTGTTTTTAGGAAAAAAATGGATGAATTAGAAGTAATAACCAAGGACAATGTTATACTACTTGCAAAAGGTTATAATCAAGAAGAAGGAATAAATTATAATGCAACATATACACTTGTGGCTAGACTAGAAGCAGTAAGATTGTTACTTGCCTTTGCTTGTATGTGTGGTTTTAAAATATTTCAAATTGATGTTAAAAGCGCATTTTAAAAGGCTTCGTTAATGAAGAAGTATATGAATCATAAGCATCTAAACCATGTATACAAGTTAAAGAAAGCTCTATATATATTGAAGTAAGCTCGAAGGTAGTGGTATGAGAGACTTATTAACTTTTTCTTATCTCAAAACTACGAGAGAGGAAAAGTTGATAAAACTCTTTTCATTAAGAAAGCTGAAAACAATATCATTTTAGTGCAGGTTTATGTTTATGACATAATTTTTGGATCTACTAATGATAGATTGTGTGAAGAATTGTTTCAACTATGTAGGGGGAGTTTGAAATGTCCATAATGGGTGAACTTAACTTTTTTTTGGGCATTCAAGTTAAATAACTTAAGAATTTACTTTCTTAAGTCAATTCAAATACTGCAATGATTTGTTGATGAAGTTTGATATGAACTAGTGTAAGGAAGTTACTACACCAATATCCATTAATTGTTGTTTGGATCTGGATGAAAGGGCATTGCAGTAGACCAAACTAAATACAAAGGACAAATTATACTTGATGAATAGCATACTTGAAATTATGTTTAGCTTATGCATATCTGCAAGATATCATTCTAATCCAAAGGAGTCACACTACAATGCTACCAAAAGAATCTTGAAACACGTTAAGGGAACAACATGTTGGATTGTGGTTCCAGGTGGGGTTTCCTTAAGTTTAATCGAATTTTCTAACTTAGATTTGTAGGTTGAAAATTGGACAAAAAAAGTACAGGTGACACATGCCACTTACTTAGATCAAGCTTGATATCATGGCAGAACAAGAAACAAACTTGTGTAGCTCTCTCAACTATTGAAGCTGAATATATTGTAGCTGGCGGTTGTTATGCTCAAATTTTTTGGCTGAAACGACAATTGAGAGATTATGGTCTTTAGGTGACCTAGGTACCTCTAATGTGTGACAATACCAGTGTCATCAATTTAACCAAAACCCAATTCAACATTCACAATTTATACATATTGAAATTAGGCACCACTTCATTAGGGATCATACAAATAATGATGATTATGAGATAAAGTTCATTAAAATAGTGAATCAATTAGATGATTTATTCACCAAATCCCTAGCCAAAGATAGATTTAATTACTTAAGAATTGAACAAGGCATCCTAGACATTTCAAATATTGCATAAATCCCTCCTCACTTCTTAAGGTTATGAGTAATATCAACGGGTTAAAAAAATATTTCAGTTGATTAAATAGTTACAAATTCATTTTATGTTTATCTTTCTTTTAATCGATCAAATTATCGCTTTAACCTATTATTTAGCATGCATGTCATTTCTGATCTAACAGGTTAGGAGTATGATTTGTTAATTCACTGTTTGATATGTTAAATTTGAATACAAATTTGTTAATTTTTGTTTATTTCTAAATAAATGGTTTGTTTTGTGTGACTGTATTGTTTTTTAATACATATAGTACACGCGCCATTCACTGTATAAAAGTCAAAAAGTTGATTTGCCTATTAACTAATATGTAGTGCTTTAATTCATGATAGAGTATAGTTATATATGAATTTATTGGATCAACACTTTGCAATTTCCAAAATTATAATCAGTTAAAAACTTTCAATCTTTGATCTAATCAATTAACTACATTCAATTAAAATTTAAAAATTATTGATAACTACTTCAAGTCGTTCCAAAACTACAATCTTTATACATTCCTTACATTTTGCGTATTAGTTATTCTGCACATTCCATTCCATATATGAAAACAACAAACATGTCTACCTTTACAACCTTATGAAAAAGAACAAGATCAGGCAGGTCCACTGGTATACAATCTTCACAAGAACCAACCACACCTTTTTCTAGAAAAGGTAATTCGGAAACATGATTCTTTGAAATCCAAGATCAAATGGTTGTCCTTTTTTATGAGATTAGTAGAAAAGTTATAAATTCTTCAATGATGTTGAAGTTTTCTAGGATGAAGGAGAAAGAACTGAATGAGGTCAGAAAGTTGATTAAGCATTAAAAGCTGTAAAGGTTTCTAGAAATGAGTGGTAATATCTATCCAAATTTAGTCAGTGTTTTTCACAAACTTCTCTTTTGAAGGTGAGATTATTTGGTCTCATGTCAAAGAGATTGATATCGAGATTACTCTAGTTGTTTGGAATGCAATAACTGGTTTGAAATGTGAAGGTATTCATGTTGGAAAAGGAACGTTGGTGTTGTAAAAAGTTTCAACAAGGTACACTTTTATAGAATCTGCTTGAGAAGTTCAACGACCTCTATCAGAATGAAAGAATGCTAACATTCATCATTGTATGACAAATCACTATGGAGAACAATCATGCCATGCTAAATGAGGAAGATTTAATAGTATGTATTACATTCTGTATGAGATCAAAGTCAACTAGATCTTTATGAAAAATCACATGCTTAAATCGAAAACGTTAGTAAATTACAAAGTTCTTTTTGCTATATTTGTTTCAGAATTTATGCAATATTTATTGTCTGAAGTTATAAATCTTGGAAATGAAATAAAAAATATCGCATGGTACAAAATGGAACTTGTTAAGGTTGATAACTACTGGGTAAGACGATATGATGCTGGAGGATCGTCTGCTCCAAGAACTTCAAATGTAGATGGAGTTGGACCTAGCGATACTGTAGGAAAAGACCATGTTGAGGATGTCATGCATGCCTTGATTCCTTATGAGCCATCAATAGATCATGGAATTCCTCTGTCACAGTTTGAAAGATTGATGCTAGGAAGGATGGACGCCATGGCACATGATTAGAAGAAACATTATGAATTTTGTGTTGCTAGGTTCCAGCATCTGGATGATTAGATTAAGGTGCTGTAGGAGCATATTGCTGCTCTTCAATATGGAAAGGAGTGTTAGTCCATTAATCTTTACTTGCAATTTTATTTTCATTAAGGTTTGTACTACTTTGAACATACTTTTTCATTTCTATTTGACCCTATTCGATAAAGTCAATAGGGGAGGAATGATTATTTTGTGTTTGAACTATTTGTTGTTTTGCCTATACTATTTGCTTGTTATGCATTTGAAAATTTTCTTATTATGTTGGTCTAACAATATTATATTTCATGTGTATACAATCTATAGTAGACACTCAACAGTAGATTACGACAAACGCCCTACAATAGATGTTCTAGTAGACAGTCTGTAGTAGACGGTCTGGTAGACGCTCTACAATAAACGATTTCTGGTAGATGGTCTACGATATATGATATGGTAGACGGTTTATTGTATAGGCTCTAATAGACGATGACTGTCTAGTGCCTATGTTAGACGATGACTGTCTAGTGCTTATGTTAGACAATGATCGTCTAGTGCCTATGTTAGACAATGAATTTTTAATGCCTATTGTTGGAAACTGTTTTGGCTGAAATACAAGAGGGGGGTGAATTGGATTTCAAAACTTTTTGAAACAATTTGATATTTTTCAGTAAAATGCAATTCTGTTTCACAGACTGGATCTTTATTTGAATTTACTGAATCAGAACAGTTGCATGAAACAGTAAGCAGAATCAAAAATCAATTCAGAACCCAGTCCAGTAATAATACAATTCAATACTCCAAACAAATATATCAGTATTTTATTACTTTATACAGAATTGATTATAGTAAAAGCGGAA
>Ga0209700_104542_pt1 | contig 24823 bp, 5 predicted proteins | sample SiratroredBW_FD_187528 | JGI IMG/M metagenome (GOLD analysis project Ga0209700, IMG submission 187528) | Root nodule microbial communities of legume samples collected from California, USA - Siratro red BW (SPAdes) (version 2) | ecosystem: Host-associated > Plants > Roots > Nodule | place: USA...
CTATTCAGCAACATTGAACCCTCAAGTGCAATATCAGTTCAAAAACCACAAATGAAATGTATAAATCATCACAAAAACAAGACAAACAATCAAAACTAAAACTCAACCTAATTTCAGCAACACTTCACCGTAAACTACAATCACAGTTCAAAACCTAGAAATTTCCCAAACCTAAACCAAGTTACAACGGCGACGTACAATAATAAAATTTACCTAGGCGTTCCTCCTTGGTTTCGTTTATGAGACCCTTCTCTGTTTTTCCTCAATGTCAAGGTCGCAGCTTCTCCTACAATTCAACGTTCCTCACCATGTTTTTCTCGTCCTCGTCGCCCTCCACCGCTCCCAACGGCCGTCGAGCGCAACCAAAGGTTCTTTGTTTTTCCCTCAAAGAACCGCGAAGCACCTTTTTCCCTCAACACAGCTTCTCCTACGAACCACGAAGCACCCAAAAACCTTTGGTTTTCCCTCACGCAGATTCTCATCGTCGTCGCCCTCCACCCCTCCAATGGCTGTCGAGCGCAACAAAGTTTCTTGCTTTTTCCCTGCAACCAAGCACGAAGCACTCAAAGGTTCCTCCTTTGATTTTCAAATACCAGGCGGAACCACCTTCATATGTTTTACAAAAATTTAACAATCAGACCATGTCCCTGTCATTTACCATTTATGCCCCCTTAGTGCCACATCATAAAAAAATGTCACATCACAGTTGTAATGTGATTGTAATCCACGTGGGATTGGCAAACAAACATTTTCCAAACACAATTTAGATATAGACATTTCTATACATATAATCTTCAAAATATAAAATAATAAAACACATATTTATATATTATATCATTATAAATTATATAAATTGATAATTAAAATTTATATATTTAAAATTATTTATGAAAAAATTAGTTAAATACAATAAAAAATAATCTAATTTATTTATTTAAAATTTAAAAAAAATATATAATTTAAATATTTTTTATTATATATAAAATTTACTTTTTATTTCCATAATTATAATAAATTTACGAATTTTGAAAAATTATTATATTATTCACTTTTCAAATTATGTTGAAATCATATTAAAATTATCAAATATTTAACAAAATGTCTTTTAAATTAATCTGAGATCCAAAACAAACAAGAACATCCATACCAAGACCAAATTTATATAGAAAGAAGATTCTAAGAGATGAAAGAAGTATCACATGTTGCAGGTTGATTTAGGACTTTGTAAAAACAGAAAAGTATCTCTTTAAATATTATGATGAATTCTCAAAATCCAATTTACCTAAACTTTTCTAATAAAAAGAATCTCCAACCAAATTAAGCATTTGATAATTGTTTCAAGAGAAAGGGGAAAAAAAAAATCATTGACAGCGTAACTGAGGTGTTTTTCTGATCTTGACCAAACCATTGTTTTGCTGTTTACATATTGTTAATGATACCTCTGCAACCATAAACTCTTTGTTTTTTTTTTTTTTCTACATGTTGATGGCATCACGTGATCACAGGAAAAAACAACACGAGGAAAAAGTTAATTCGAGGCAACTGCACGTGCCTATCATGTGCTTATTCTTCGGTCTTCACGCCATGGCCAGAAGGTTCAACAATTACCGTTACACCAAAATCGCATAAACCCTAAGAAGTTTTCAATATTTTTATTTAAGAAAAAAATCAATATAATTATATTTTTAAACAGTTCATTATGTCAATGAACCACGTGACTATAATGATACGGAACATAAATTAACAATATGCCATCAGTTAAAATGAATTTATTAATGAAAAAGCTATAATAATAAGTATCATGTATTATTATATAATACTTTTATCATTGATTTGATAAAAGAATCATATTAATTGTTTTCTAGATAAGGCCAAGAAAAAAAATCAAAATACTAAAACCAGATTAAATAAAACTATATAATAAAAGGACAAAAAAATATTAAGTCGTTTTTTTATCAAATATAAAAAAATAAAATAAATACTATTAGACTCGTTAAAAAAATTGAAATTATTTAAGATATCAGTTATTCAAAAACTATACACAAATTTATCTCTTATTTTAAAATCGTTAAATTAACACCATTTATAAATATTGTAATTACTTATCTTATAATAAACATTATTATTATTATTATTATTATTATTATTATTATTATTATTATTATTATTATTATTATTATTATTATTATTATAATAACAGGAGATATAAGGGCCGGTTAAAAAAACCTTAGAAGATACCATCGTAGTTTTTTTTCTTCCACTGGCACTATTTCCAAAAAAAATTACTTAGGTAGCACATTTTTCAGTTTAATTCTCTAACTAACACTATTATAACTGAATATTTTTTTACTTTCAGTATTTTTTATTTATAAGAAACTTTATCATATTGGATTCTAGTTTGTCGAGGATTGTAACTTTTTTACTTTGTATATGATTTAAGGTTTGAACAAAGAAAAATAAATAAAATAAAATAAACTTTAAAAACTTATTGTAGGTAAAAATATGTTTTGAAAATTTTAATTAAAAATTGAGAGAATAAATTTTAAATCATTTATGAGAAAAAAAATAATAAATTATATAAAGTTGAATATAATTTGATTTAAAAATAAAATAAAATACTAAAGTTTTGTAGATGTTTACGGTTAGTGGTAAATAAATATTTTGAAATGATTTTAGAAAAATGCAGCAGAAAATATTAAATAAAAATGTAGGTAAAAATTTTAAAAAAAAAAGATAAAAGAAAAATACTTTTGTATTAAAAAACTTATTAAAAATAGAATTAAAATTTGGAATGGTTTATTTTTAATTTGTACGAGAGAGAGTGAGGTAAATAAAAAGGTATTTAAGGAAAATGCCATTTATTTTTCTTAAATTTATATGAAACTTTGTGATTATTAGTTTGTTTCAAATTAAAATGAAAAAATACTATAAAAATCATTGAATTAAAATTTTGAAAGGATTTTGAACTAATTAATTATAATAAGAAAAAAAATGATAAATTATTTAATTTTATATTTTTATAATATTTAAATTAGACAAAATAAATCATAATAATTTTCTAACTGTATTTTTATAATAAAATTGAAATGGGAAGAAAAATTTTAATATTGGTATTTCGATTAAATTTTGTACTTTTAATTTGTTAAAAAATATCTAAATGAGTAATAACAAAAATAAAATAAAATTGTTGAGATATTTTCTAAAATTAAATATTAATTATATTTTTAAAACAATTTAAATAAAAGTCAATTTATTCATTATTGTATGTAATGACAAAGAAAATAAATTAATAAATATCTCATTTGATTTAATGAAAAAATAAGTATATAAAATATAATTTTAAAATATAAAATTAAAAAATAATTGATAATTGAAATAAAATATTATATAAATAAAAAATACTAAAAACAAAAAATAAAAGATAAAAAATGCACCATAAATGATGCTAGTTGGGGAATTAAAATGGAAAGGATACTAATCGAGTAATTTTTTTCGAAAGTAGTGCTAGTGGAAAAAGTCACCACCGTAATCTATTTTTAAAAAACTATTACATTATTATGGCATAAATATGTATTTATTATGTAACAATATATTTTTTTATTAGTTTTATAAAAAGAATGTCTCTTAGTTCCTGAAATTTTTATATTTTATATTTCGTCCCTAAAATGCTTTTGTTTGTTGAGTAGGTTTTAAAATTTTTGTTTCGGTCTATAAATTTTTTTCCTTGAAAAATCCTTTTATCAATTATTTTTCTTTGAGTAATAATATCTCAAGTTAATAGAGTCAGTATAAAAGTAAAGTTAAAGTAAGAAAAACTTAGGAATCATAACATGAAAATTTTATTAAGAATTACAATAGAACTAAAAACGTAATTAAATCTATTGATATTTTGAATTTTATTTATATATAGTTACACATTTTAAAAATTAAAATGAAATATATATATATATATATATATATATATATATATATATATAAAATTAAAAATATTCAAGTACCCTAGTTAGATATGATAAATTAATATTTGTGTGAATGGGATTACAATAGAGGTGATGAAGAGAGATGAAACTATGGATGACAAATAAGTTTTTTTATTAGTATTATTTAAATTTATTTTAGTTTTGATGAGAAATTTCGATATTAATTAAATATGAATATAGATATAGGTAATACATGACTTTTTTAAGTTGGGTATAGAGATGAGATACATACGTGTTGTCCTCGTCTCAATAATTATTAACATACATGTGTTAATCCTTGTATTGATTTTTCGTTTTAAATTACTACAACACTTATAATAGTATATTAGGTAATTTAATAAAGTATCTTCATTGTTTTTTTTCTTTAGTTTCATTTTATTTGAAAAACTCCTTATATCTTTTTTTCGTTACACAATATTTCATTTTTTCCTTTTTAAATATTGATTGTTTTATTTGATATCACAAAGTTCACTCAAATTTTTAAAGTATTTTTTCTCTTATTACAATTTTGATTATATATTTTTCATTTGTGTGGTTTTTTTAAAATGATACATTGTATTTAAGAAAACACAAACTTTAATTTTATTAAATTAAATAATTTTTAAAACACTCATTTAATTATTTATAGTCCTTTTAAATATTATATTTACTATTTATTTTATTTTTCTCACATGAGAATATCTCATTTTAAGTATTCAATCTAGTAAACTCTTAGAGGTTGAATCATTGAGAATATCATATCTTCTTTATTGTTATTTTTTATTTTTTTATAAAAATATTTAATTAATATTTGAAATAATAAAAGACATATACAGACTCTGATATAAGTATGTCCATTACCTAACAAGAATAAGGATAAAACAAAAAAGTTCGTATTAATTGAATAGAACAGACATGTAAATGAACTTTTATTTGAGAGGAAGACAAGATAATCAAACATTCCTAGATAAACATTTATTTTGCTAATATCATATTTCTAAAATTTAAATATACTTTTAGGTTTTTGTTAATAATATTAGTTGATGAAAAGTTATCTACGACTGTGATAAGATAACATTAATTACATATGTCATCAAACCAGTTTTTATTGACGTAAAAGATACGTTTTATCGTAAAGAAAAAAGTAAAAATGGATGAATCTAAAAAAATATTTCAATTTTGGAAAGACAAAAATAATAAAAAAAAAAATTGGAAGACGCATTTAGAAAGTTAACATGGAAACTTATTTATCCTTATAAATACCTCAATGAATCCTTCTTTTATGTTTCTCCTAGACTTTTGCAACTCAAAATAATGTCCTGTTTTGTTTGTTGTTTTTTTTTTCTTTTCACGGTACTTCTTACAGTATGGAGAGAGACAAGAGGAAAATATATAATAAGACGAGTGATAAAGAAAAAGCTTAAATTGTAAAGAGTTTCACTGATGCCTACTCTCAGAAGCAAAAGTTTTACGTTTTTAATTATTTAGTAGTATTTTTCAAGACTTTTTTTAAATAACTATTATAAAAATCAATCAATGTATCTTCATATGTGAAAATCGTGAAATAGAATAACATTATTCTTTTATGAAAGTTTATGTCACTTTTTCTTTTGCATAAATTCGAACCCTTCTCCTCTCTTTTGAATTGAGATAATCATTTAAGGGGGTAAAACAATGCAAAATTCATTATATCATGCTCAGGGATCATTTCCTATCCTGATGGATTACTACATTTTTTTTTTAATATTAAATCAGGCTAGAGAATGTGATGGATCAATAAATTAGACCTTTTATTGTTATTTTTTAAACATTCTCTTATTTTATAAACTAAAAAAAGTAATGCCACACAAATATTACCAATATAAAAAGAAATTAACGTGTCAAATACTTGAAATTTTACCCAAACAAAATTGGGTACTAACATTTATAACAAATTTGAAATTGAAATTGAAATTTGAAATTGAAATTTGAAAGGTTCATTTAGTCATCCAAAGTTACATATTTTAGTCTTCCAAAAAGTTTGATCATCCGATCAATTTCTCAAATTATTCTTGACATTACTTTTTTAAGAAAATTGCACTCATTTTTTAAGTTGCTCTTACATGTCCTAATATCTTGAATTTCAGTTACACCCAGTTGAAAAGTAGTTAAAGAAAAAGGGTGTCATTCATGTTACATATATATTTGGAAAAAAAAAATAGTTTGATCCACCATCCATTTCATTTTCCTTCTCTCTTCTACTTTGTATTTGATCCTAATTATGAACTATAATATTTATGCCAACCAATTATAATATTTCCTTTGTCAATCATGACTAGATTTGTTAATTTCCTACCACTTAAACTAACAACTGAACTTGAAATTGACTCTGGATCAAATCGTCAATAATGTTCCTGGAATCTTAATCTTGTAAGATAGTATGCAATTATAATATGAAAACACTCATTTATTTTTGTCATCTTTTAATAATTTATAAATAAGGTTGTTATAAACATAACTAAAAACTGATTCATGTGAATGTTAGATTCATGAGAACATTTTAATAATATTACCAAACAAAAATTCCTGAGAATTTAAGAGACATAGACTCATCCCTTGTTAGTAAACTCTAAGCTTATACCCACAGTAGGATACAACTACGTCATCTCTCTAACAAGATGAAAAATTTTAACCTCATTTTTGTATTACATTCTTTGAAGCCTCGGAACTCAACACACCAAAATCTAGAACCAAAATTGAAAAAATAATGAACGTTTACATTTGACAGCATAATCTCTAATTATCTACCTGAAGTACACGTATCAGACAACAGGGACGTAAAATCTGGTTTCTTCAACCTCATGCAGAATCGGATCACAAAAGAAAGATGCTTTCAAGAAACAATAGACACAGGGTCAATGCTGCTATTTGGATGTACCATTTTCTTCTTTCCCTTGCCGGGAGACTGCCACACAAATCATGGATATTGTTAGAAACACAAAACTTAGATGATTGAAATTTAAAAGATTCAATGTATCTTCTCTTCGTAGGGAATTTAGAATTGGATCTGTATTATTGATAAATGTAACAGTTGAGAAACTCATGTAAGTTTAGATGAAATGAATGGTTAATTTTGTAAAAGCTTATTTTATGGTGAATTTGATAATGACAAAGTAATCAAAGATATAACATTGTCGAAAACTGCAAAAATTCGGAGTGTGACTTGCCCCTTCTCAATATTGTAGTTGAGATCTCCCAAAATCAAAATACATTCACTACCTCTTGGAAAGCACTTGCATTACTATTTGGAAATTTAGATTGATTTTTCCAACAATTTCAACCATGTTAATTACCAAGCGACTACTAAGCAAATTCACAATTTAAGCTGAGTAATTGACCAAGGTTTAACCGTAGATCAATTACCATAATTGATTGCAACACTACAAACAACGTACGCGGCACATAACCCTTAAGAAAAGAAAGAAAAGAGATATATACTGCTAGGGATGATTATAAAAATTGCAAGAGGACGAGTATCCCACAAGAAAGAAGAGTGACATATCCCTCATACAGCAATAAAGGATGAGGTATCCCAAGAGTGTAAGGACTCAAAATAGCATAATTGGAGACCATACAAAAAGAATGTTGGAAGAGGCAAGTGATTAAGTAAATCATACCTTTCTATCTGAAATTGAATTCCTAGAAGCAGCCTTGCTCATGATGCTTTTATAGTATTGTGTAAATGGAGTGTTACCATTTCGTTTTTCAACCTGCCAAATCAGAAGTTTGATTAATCTAGTCACACAAATATGACTGGAAGAATAATTCAAAGATGAATTTAAGTGAGAGATAACCTGAAGAAATGATTCGACGGACTGATGATCTTTTGGTGAGAAAGGCACCTCTTCTCTTTTCTTTTGCACAAAGTCAATATTCATCTCCACCTGACTTTACGCACCCCAAACAGAAAAGGCACAAAGAGATGGATGAGGCGGCTATATTGAAATCGTTTTAACAAAGGACAAAGGGAAGGGCAAAACTACCTAAATATCATGCAAGGAAAGGCTCCCAAGAAATGACATTCAATACAAGCTATGTACCAAGGATATTGACAGTGACACTACGATACATGTAATCTCCAAAATGTAACACACGGGAAGACACACACATATATTACATCATTATGAATTAATTAAATTAACAATCAAGATTTATATATTCAAAATCAACTATAAACACGGTTTGTCAAGTATAACAATCTCAACATATTATCACCAAATACAGAAATGAATTTAATTCATCCATCTAAAATCCAAAATGCAAAAAGAAGACATAATTCATTTAAGACATTTCATCCCCTTCTTGATGATCATCATTGAATAAGACACTAACCAAACCAAAATTCATTTAAACACAAATTAACAACTTCAAAAAATTTCACATTATATGAAGATATGATAGAAGAATAAATAAAAACATTCCCTATAACACATATAATCTAAATTTTGCTGATTATATAGGAGTGGTTCCTTATTTCTATAATCATAATATAATCTTGCACAATAAGTTTGAGTTTTTAGAAAATCATTGTTTTTGTCCTTGTTAACATTGTGTTGGAGATGTGTCGAATTATGTTAGAGACCCCAAAAAATTGTTTTTTCTTTTTTTATTGGATCCTTCACCAATACGTATTACGAGAGTTAGTGTCCAATATGTGTAGGATACAGTGACACGTTATTTAAGAAGTGTGTCCAAGCCTCATAGCATACAAGACCTACACTCCTAAAACTTACAACAATGATAGCCAGTTTGCTATATGATAGTGACTTAAAGATTCAACTATCCTTACACACATCCAATTAAATGTCAAAGTTCAAGATGGCATGTAATATATTATAAATAGACAGACAGGAAAACAGGATTACTTTTCTCACCTGATCAATGAAACGCTTGATAACACGTTTGGAACTCTCAATAGAAGTTTTCTCAAAGACCTTCCTTAGGTGTATAAGTGGAGCCGTCGCTAGCTCAGGGAAAGATATATGATAGCTCCACTGTGCAAAGTGCTCTGAAAGGAGTTCAATAGCGGATACAACACACTCTTCTTGGAAGCCACGTGATTTTAACCAATGCTTTGGAAGCTGCAGTAACTTTAAACTGTCAACTACAATGATCAAGTAGATGGTCTGTGCTATGAATTAAGAGGCCATGTGATCTTAGACATGTATAATTTTTTAAACTAAAGAGAATATTAAGTTGGGGGCGAGGGGGCTGTCAAATTCATCTCTGACCTTTACGGTAGACATAGGTTGCAAGACTTTGCCAGGTTTCCCACCATCCTTGGCAATTTTGTATTCTAAAACATCCAGCACCAATGATGTAACAGGGATGAAAACCCCACTATAACCAGAAAGATTATTAAGCCATTGGATACATCTGAGTCTCAGTGGTAAATATCTAGGCCCAGGAAACAGGAGAGCAACTCCATTTATAATCTGTACAATCATATACAGCAAGGGCTGAAGATCATAGTCATGTATTTTAGCTGATATTAAAGTAACCCACATATCAATGCAACTGATGTACTGCCAACTGCAAATTGTTTTAACCACCTCCTGTATACAAAATGAGGCAAAATATCAGAAAATTTTCCTCAGCATGGTGGTAACATAATACTTCCACATAAATTGAATTCTTCAATTGGCTGTTCAATAAACTTAACATTAATAAAAGGAGGCCATCAATATTAAAATTGTTTGAAGCTTACCTTCTTTTTTGTTTGCCACCCTTTCTGCAATATCTTACCCAGATGCAATATACATGTCATTGCTTTGTTTGATGACTTTTGCATATCTAAACAACATAGCTCTACAAAGGAATTCCTTAGAAAACGTATATGTTCAAACTTTCTCTCTACAGATTGAGAGTTACTAATGAAGGCCTTGTATGTTTTGACAAAGCAGACGTCGAACCAGTTAGAGCTAGACATAGAAGCTATATCCTGTATAATGAGAAAGGAGTTTGACGATAGAGACCCATCACCAGTTGCCCAGAGATGAACAGAAATCTGCAATAGATTCAAGTGCAAAAGTAAGGAAGATTTCACATGTCATGAGATTGACATTATACACATCTTGGCCAAAAGGTCAGGAAAGTGTGTGTATGTGTGTGTGTATATATATATATATATATATATATATATATATATATAAAAGCTTACGTTAAACACAAACCATAAATATAGTATCAACAGAATCAAATAATGGTCATCCAGTCATCAACCAATTTGGATGGAACATATTGCTACTACTAGAAAGTAATGTCAAGACAGTCTGTATTATAGAGAAACATTAGATTCCTCTTCAAACAAAAATTGTGGGTACTAAATTTAAGAATACCTTAAGAAGATTGCGCAGTAAAGATGGAAATGCAAAGAGAAAACTGATTGAAGTTCTGATCCGACAAATTGAGAAGGCCAATAATTCAGAGTCAGTGACCTGGTTCAGGAGAAACACAGTACTTCTTAAGTATGATTTAATAAGTGGTCTCAGAGACAACCACTTTGTTGTATTCTTTAGATCCAACACGGCTTCCTTCCGAGAACTAGAGCTTGATATTCCCAATAAACTCCTAAATGTAGCATCGGCCTCTTGTAGCATGAACATTAATATCTTGCAGAAAGTTTTACTCTTCTGAATGCCATCAGAAAAGACACAACCACTGACACTGGTTGCTTCAGAATCATTGTGGCATGCTGCCCTATAAGCATTTATGAGACAAGTAAGGGCCGGAACACTACACTGTTCTTTGACCAGTTTACACAACGAATCAACAGATGCACTTGTCAACAGTTTACCCACGTGAGAACTTGCATTATTGCTATCCCGTAGCTGCACCAGATCTAAATTTTTCCCATCATCCGAACTCTGAACCACATAAATAGGGAAACAATCAACTTGTCATTAATAGAAGTTCTGATTGGATCAAAAGTTCAAAGTTAGAAAACATGAAATAACAACATATCCAGTGAAATAGTAGCGCTCTACTATTTAGTTCTTGAGAATGAAAATATGGTAAGGAGGCTTGAGAAACGATGATCTCTCAAAAGATTCATGTAAATGTGTGTCCTTACTTCAGGGATAAAAGTGAAGACATAAAAAGTCTACCCTAGGACTCTAGGTGAGAGATAGTGATAGGAGATTTATCCTCTCTGACTTATTGGCTACTTCGGTGCTGACTAGAGATCATGAGAGTGGTCAGCAACAAAAGACAGTAGCCGCCAAGAACGGTAGCAAACAGCAATTTCTCATCCGACAATGACAGATAGAGCAGGATCAACCCACTCTGACACCAACATGAGAATGAAAATATGAGAAATGATGCTTGAGAGATGATGATATCTCAATATATTATATGTGTGTTCTTACATCAAACATACAAAGGAAATATATGAGAAGTCTGCACCTGGGACTCTAGGTGACAGATAGGTACAATAAAAACAACTTTTAGCTTTTACAAAGTTGGTCAGAAGATAATTTAAACTATTCTAAAAGTATTATTGGGTATAGCTTTCCTCTGAGCTACATTCTTGCAATAAAATATGACTCTGAAATAATTCCAAGAAACATTTAAAATTATTACAGAGAATAACATATTTCTATTTGATGCAACAGATGTTCAAAATTTGGGAAAGCAGTTAGAACACCAAGTGACAGGTCCCAATCTAATACAAGGAAGTGATCAAGAACGACGCAGAACTCTCCCTTCTACTGAATGTCAAAAATACAAGCTACTCCTCTCTCTTGCCCCTCCCACCATTCAATAACTTTAGTTACCTTACTTAACTTCAGTTAATATTTTGTTATTTTGAAAACTGCCCATTGATTCTTCGCTGCTCCTCCTCCTAAGACGTTGTTGATGTAAGCCACTATCATACTGTCATAAAGATTTCCAATACTTCCACAAATACTATGAAATAGAAATGTAAGGCTCGAATCTTAGGTAACACTATATCACATTCAAATGTAACACAGTCCATCAATAAGTGCATGTTTCTGTAAGACCTTACTATGACAAGAAGGAAAAACTAACTATTTGGCAAATCTAACAAATAGTCTACACCACAACTGTCAAACAAGCAAATTCAACCACAAAATTGAATCTCAGTTTCCAGCACATATTCCAGCTAACTTTCTTGTCACTACTAAATAAGACATAAATCAACTCACAATCTCTTCGTCTTGGGCTTGTTCAATCTTCATATCATAACTTTCTAGAAATTTTGAAAAGCCCGGGTCCTGTAGATTTTAAAAAGCTAAGTCAGATATTAATACAAGAAACATTGAATTCAGAAAAACAGAAGCAAATACTTCATTATTTGGAAGCAGCAATGATAAAAAAACGAAAATAACAATACACCACTGCATGAAATTTAGCAACCAAACATACAACTCCAAGTTCATGGAAAACAGTAACAACTAAACCCTCTCTTTCCTCTGACTATCAAAAGGAAAAAGGATGCTAGCATGTCATAATTGTTCAAAAGAAGTACAAATCAAATAAAAAAGTATATATCCATATGAAATTATGGAACAATGAACCATGCACCAATTAACAGAATACAATTTAAATAGAGAAATCCACCATAACACCATCAGACAAAATAAATCATCACCTTTTCTCTCAATTTGTTCAACATTTTTGTTTTCTTTACAAGTTCAGCACAAATATCCCTGTTTTGCATTGATAAGGAACTTTCAGATTTTCCATCTGAACAAAAAAAACATCCATCAAGGTTTAATCAAAACAAGTAAAAAGAGAAATTGCATTTGGTTTAAACTGAAAAGCTAGAAATATATTAACTGCCAATATAATGTTCACTTTCACTGTCACTTCCAGCATCATGTGAAAAGCTCGAGTCCTGGTCACAAACTCAAGAAATGAATACATGAAATATACAATAGTTAAGGCAGATGAAAAATTAAGACCAATTTAGCAATAAATTATAATCTAAACCTCTGAAAGAAATCCATCACTTTCTGAATCATCTCCAAGAACCTCACTGTCATCTTCACTGAATATAGCATCAAGAGAAGTGTCTTGATATTCTTCAACTATGTTTCTGATAACAACAAATGAATACTTAGTTATTAGTAAGGTACCATCTAGAGCCAGCTACAGAATTTGATCATATTGAAACCCCAAGGATTACGATAGGTTCCTGATTCAGTTATTTACAAGTAGGGTCCAGTAAAGCCAAGTGATCTGCTTCTCCATTTAGAAAAAGACTTATTCGTAAATAAGAAGTAAAAAAGAAAGTTTGTTAATGGAGAGAGAAAAATTCTGTTATATAGGTAATTCAGAAGGAGAGAAGAGAATACATGTTTTCAACTTCAGTTTTCTTGGGGCCATAGGAATTTCAATTGGGTTTGGGTGCAAGCATTTGTTTTTTTCTGCATTTTTTTTCTTTGTTTTTAATTATTGTAATTCAACATCAAACATTTGCATTTATTAGAATTTCTAGTTTCATAGAATTTTTAATTACTTTGAAAACAATGTTTTGGTGAGAAACACCCACGTAGTTCAAAATTGACCAAATAAAAGAAAAAAGATTGTTTGAGATCAAAAACATAATAACTGAGTATAGTAGAAACAGAAACAAAGTGAATATGCCAATAGAATCATCAGATAATTATATCTAGCTTACTATTTACCTTTCATTTGATGGAAGTTTGGTATCATTCTCTAAGTTTTCTTCAATATCATGACTATCTCCTGGGGCAGTCAAATTTTTCAGAAAACAAAAAAATTCAAACTGATGAGGATACATCTTGCCCATAATTTAGTACACCCAAGCATGGATATCAATGTGATTTACAAGCAACTTGCATTCTCAGACAATGTAAACACTAAATAAATTATAATAAAACATAAAAATCCTAACCAATAATCAACATGTAGGGATATCATGTGGTACAGAGTAAACAGATTATTATATTTGTAATGAAAGAAAATCCTTACTTTTTGAAGCTTTCCTTTTGAACTTGGAATTTAACTTCCTTTTGTTCCTCAAAACTGACTGCAAATTCTTTTTTGCAAACTTCCTGGCTTTCTTACCCAACTTTCCCATTAGGTATCAATATCAACAGAGATTCTATACAAACAAAAATTTGCAAAATTTCAATAGTTGCAAACCAGTTTCAAAACACACAAAAGACTTTATCTATAAGGGAAAAAAAAAAAAAAAAAAAAAAAAACAAAAAAAAAAAAAAAAAAAAAAAAAAAACCGAAGATAGATTTGTTATATTTCTATGTCAGTCATGCCTGGTATTTTCACATCGAACACCTATTTGGACCATAAATTGGATATTTAAAATCCCAGAGGTGATTGGAAAACTCTTCATAAAACAGATAAGGAAAATATTTCAGTAATCAACACAAAGGAGAACCAATATTTCCTCAGGTCCTGGTTAAAGGATTCAATCTAACTCTTCACGTCCAGTGTAGCAGTTTAAAGGATTTAATCAAACTCTTCACATCTAGGTTAAAAGTATTAAACTTTTTTAGACAATAGTTGCCCACGAGAAATTAGCAGAAGATTGCAGAATCTTTCAAGCAAAAGGATTATCAGAAGTTCAAAAGGATTCAAAATTATTGAAAACACTGAGATTAATTCTCTTTTAAAGTTTACCAAGAGAGAAGTAACAGTGAAACGCAAAGTATACTTGGTTAGGGTTTGAACGTGATAAGTTTGTTAGGGATGAAAACAGCAAAAAGCGAAGAATGAGAAAACTGACACAGTGGAGGCTGCAGTCTTTACCACCAAGACGACCAGGATGCCCAGAACATAACAATGGAATAGGAAAACACTTTAGGGTTTAAGGTTTTTGTTATCTTTACCTACCCACAAATTTTATAATAATTTTAAATTTGTAATTTAAATTAATCATACAAGTTATATCATTTATAATTTTATTATATCAGTCATATAATTTTACATAATTCATACTTTTATATATTAAATAACTCATATACTTTTAGATGTTCTATATTAGATATTACAAAAGAAGGTCGTATAATTTACATAACTCGTATAATATATAAATTTTATATAATACATTAATTTATAATTATAAATTTAGTTAAATGTATAATTTTATGTAATTCTATACGAAGTCTTTAAATAAGAATAGTTATACTTTCACCAATAGATGAATATTGTTTTATATATTATTGTTTATGTTATTACGTAGATTTCTTTTTATCGTTGTTTATATTAGTTTAAATAAAAATTTTCAATTTCTTATTTTTTATAGTCTTGTTTAATTTATGTTTTCATCAATTCTAAAAAAATATATGTATATATTTTTATTGTCTGAAATTTCCGACAAATTTTCAGTATAATTTGTTATTAATTATTTTTTCTCAATTAATATTTATGTTTCTGTTTAGATTTTCCTATATCACTTTTAATATTTCTTATTTTATTATTAATTCAACATATATTCCTTATTATATTATTAATTCAACATATATTCCTTATTATATTATTAATTCAACATTTAAGTAACTGAAAATATTTATAACAGATTTTTAAGACTTATTTGCAACTGAAAACTTCTAATAGAGAAAGTGTTCTTTGCAAACCCAACGGCTCATTCCCAAACCCCTGCTCTTTCACTGACAATACAAACTCTAAACCTAATACGAACCCGTTATAATATATAAGGTATATAATTATGCTATATATAAACTATATTATTATGGATAGATAGTAATATTTCATATTTTTTATATAATAAAAATTTTATTGCATAAAAATTATATAACAAACATAAATATAAATATTTGTATATTTATTATATATTTTAATATATATTTTTTCATATAAAATTTATTAAAAATATTTTTCTTATAATCACAAAATAAAATTAAATTAAATTAAACTTTTCTGTCATCTTATTAAGGAGTCACACCTTCTCTAAGATTTTTTTTCTCATTATAAATATATTTTTTGACTATGATGATGTAGATTTAAAAATAAAACAAACATCACAAAAAAATGATATCAGAGAGTTTTTAAAAAATATTTTTTATAAATTAAATTTCTATCTTAACCAAACAACAACAAATCAAACTTTCATAATTCATCTCATGCATCACATTATCATTAATTCATATGATTTGGTTTGGTTCTTTTTCACACGTATGAGCCTCCTCCAACTCTAACCATTTAGTCATTTTCTTATTCTAATTACTAATAGAGTTTGAATACGTCCTTATCTTTATTGATTAAATCCACAAACAATGTACATTCTAATTATTTCAAAACAATTACCCCCTAAAGATAATAGGTCTCAGTCACACACTATATCATTTACAACACATTGATACAACATCATATAATACATAAATATTCATTATATTTAATTCAAATTCATCAAACTCATCCTTAATAAACACAAATAATTACAATATCTATTAAAAATCTTGAAACTGGTTTTTCTTACAAAATATCATCATTTTACATAAAATTTATATTTCATACTCACATTAAAAAAAACGTACAATTAGCATTCCTAACCCAAATTCACAAACAAGTAATTACAATATTTATTAAAACTATTAAAAACTAGTTTCTCTTACTTAAGATTAAAAAAAATGTAATTAACTTCCCTTACTCCTATAGAATAAAGATACTCAAAAAAGTTTTAAAAACCTAAAATCACATCAACCTAACTCTATTTAAGGATTTGATCAGACACTCTTGCTCTATCTTATGATATGAATCTAGGAGTGACATCTGATCCTTAGTTTGATAAGGAAAGAAGGCGAAATTTTAAAAAGAATGCGAAAAAAATGGGAAGAACAACTTTCGAGATAGATAGTTGTAGTTTTTATAAAAATAAAACATAATATATTTTTAGAAATAGTTGGTGGTTGTTATTATAAAAATAAAAATGTTGTTAACAAAATATTCATGTGTTATTTTGTTTATCTCTAAAGCTAAATGTTAGGTTTGTTTTTATTATACAACTATTTTCTATGATATTACATTATTCCCAACAATAAAAAATTTCATCCTCAAAAATTGACATACTAGGAAATGAATAAAGATAGATTTATCTAATGATTTCATCCATCTCCCAAGTTGAACCACTAAACTTGGCCTCTTATGTAATAAATCATAAAGTCAATGACAATAACAACTTTAGAGTTGAGATATAATATCTTTCAAAAGTAGTCATCTCAAATTCACTTAGAATTTGTGTATATTGATACTATCAAGACACTTAATATAAAGAAATACTTCATACACAATCTAATTTATGTTTCGATCACACACGACATCATTCACACAAACATTGATACTACATCATATAATACATAAACATTCGTTCTATTTAATTCAAATTTATCCAACCCATATTTAATATAACAAATAATTACAATATATATTAAAAAACGTTCAAACTAGTTTCCATTACCAAATATCATTATTTTAGATAAATTTTCTATTTCAAACTAACATAAAAAATACAATTAGCTTCCATAACCCGAATTCACAAACAAACAATTACAATATTTATTAAAATTATTCAAACTAGCTTCCCTTACTTAACATTAAAAACATGTAATTAGTTTTTTTTTATCTATATAGAAGTTTCAAAAACCTAAAATCACCAATAACATAATTTTTGAGAGAGTTTGTAGTTTTTATAAAAATAAAAAAATATATTTTTAAAGAGAGTTGTAATTGCTATTATAAAAATAGAAACAGGATAATTAATTTTCTTATTTTTTTAACTTTTATATTAAAGAAATATTCGAATGTTATCTTATTTCTCTAAAATTAAATTCTAAGTTGGTTTTTATTTTGGAGCTATTTTATATATACAAAATTATAATTATATTGATATAAGATTAGTTTATATTTAGTTTTATATCAAAACAAATATAATTGTAACAAAAGTTATCATAAATAATAATAATCATAATAAAAAGTTAAAATTTAATTTTATATCAAAACGAATATAGTTGTAACAAAAGTTATTATAAATAATAATCATAATAAGAAATTAAAATTTAATTATTATAATGTTCACTTGTATAAAAACATTGATTATATAATATTATATAAAGTTACCGGTTGTAATTGATTTTCTGCATAAGTATATTGTTTTAAGAAGATTTAAAATAAAAAAGTTACCGGTTTTAATTGATTTTCTGCATAAGTAAGAAGATTTAAAATAAAAGTTACCGGTTGTAAATTTATTGTCATATATATAAAATAAAACTCAATTTAATATTTTATTTTATTAATTAAATTTTAAAATATTTATTATAATCATGATAAATTATTACAAATGTCATTTAAATTACCATAAGAAAAAAAAGTTGAAAATCAATTGAGTGGGTGAAAAGTTAATACAGTGATATCATATGTCATCTCTCTGTATTGTATGACCTTTTTTGTAATATAAATTTTCTCAATAAATATTATTTGTAATTTTTTTCCTACTTTCTCTTTATAAAATGGAAAATTCTTAACTCAGAAATCAAATTGTATTGTATAAATTAAAATGATATAATATATAAGATATTTAAAAATGTTATTGATAGGATTTGGATCTAGTTTTATTATCAACAGAAGATATTTTGTTTACAAATCTTAATCATTGATTAAGTTCGTTACTTAATATATACCGATTAAACAAAAATTAATTAAACGCACTAACCAATCACATACATTTTCCATTTTTTTTAGTTGTAGTTTGTTTTATTTAAATGGTAAGTCAACCTAATTGGTTAAGATTTATCGAATAAAATATTTTCTTATAATCGGAGGAGGAGATTATTCAAATTTTTATTTACCTTTATTTTTATATATTCATATTTCTAATAAAGATTAAAAGTTGGTGAAATTGTGATATTTGACAAAATTTTCTTTAATATTTGATGCAACTTTATTTCTGTAAAATCAATCAATAAATAAAAAATACATTAAAATCAAAATAATACCTAATATATAATATAAAAATTATATGATATAAAACTAACCTATACTTGTCACTTATACCCATAATTAAAAGGATTTGTTTGAGTTGGGAAACCATCACTCAACTGCATTATACGGCGTCGTTTAGGTAGCCGCATAATTGAAACCCTGATACCCAGGGCTTCGTAACGACATTCTCGGGCCCTTCCGCACCGCCAGCGAAAGCCTAAAAAGGACACAAATGGAATTACGTAAAATACTAAGGGTGTTTTCGTCAATGCAGGAAAAATCTTGTAGCCTATAAATAAACCCTCTAACCCTCGGTTCCTCACTTCTCTTCACTCTATCGTTTGCCTTTCTTCTCTTGCGGCTAGGGTTTTAGCGCAGCTTCTTCTAGGTACGGTTTCTTATGCCGATCTATTAGTTTTAGTCCTTTGATTCATGCTTATCCTATTGGATTGTGTTTCCTGCAGCTTATGGTTTTGTTTATATCGCTTCGTGTTTTCAATTTATACATGTTTTGTTGAAAAGTTTAGTTTTTCAATATGAATTTCATGTTTTTTTCGATTTTGTTTGAGTTGTTGGTTATAATCGGCAAGATGCTTTGTAAAAAGGATTTTTTTTTCGTATGGTTTTGTGCTTTTGAAATGACCAGATTTGATTTGATTTTGTGGATTTGTGTGTTTTTTATATTCAAATCCCTGGATCTAGATCTGGTCAAAGTTTTGTTTTTGGTTTAAGATTTTTGGGATTTCTGACGGATGGATCTATAACCTTTTGGTGTAATCGATTTAATTCGCGGATTTTACCAGTACTTTGTGAATGTTTACGAGATGATATATTAAATGTGTTGTTGTATCTGGATTGCATGTGTCGTTTTATCTTGAATAAGTTTGACGTGTCTATATTTTGATCTGCCTGAGCATGGAACCCGTGCTGTTTTTGATTCGTTTTAATTGAATATACCGGGTTTAATTGAATATACCTACTTAGTTTTGTGTGATTTGTTTTTAGACATCCGATGTTTTTTATGGTTATGCATGTTTTGTTATGTATGGTTTGTGTGAATGTTTTTTAGATATCACTTGATATTTTTTTATGATGATTATACATGGTATGAGTCGCTTGTTGTGTTATTGTTTTTTATTTATTACCCGATATTTTTTGTGGTTGTGTATTTGTTATGTAAATAGCGAAGCCGTCTTATTTTTGTGGGATGTGCTATGCATTGGTTGCTGATGTGTGCTTTTGGGTGTTGTTTTTCTTTTGCAGATACTCAAAGGCAGATATGGGTAAGGAAAAGGTTCACATCAGTATTGTGGTCATTGGCCATGTCGACTCTGGGAAGTCCACTACCACTGGCCATCTGATCTACAAGCTTGGAGGCATTGACAAGCGTGTGATTGAGAGGTTCGAGAAGGAGGCTGCTGAGATGAACAAGAGGTCATTCAAGTATGCCTGGGTGCTTGACAAGCTCAAGGCTGAGCGTGAAAGAGGAATTACAATTGATATTGCCTTGTGGAAGTTCGAAACCACTAGGTACTACTGCACAGTCATTGATGCTCCCGGACACAGAGATTTCATTAAGAATATGATTACCGGAACATCCCAAGCTGACTGTGCTGTGCTTATCATTGATTCTACCACTGGTGGTTTCGAAGCTGGAATTTCTAAGGATGGTCAGACTCGTGAACATGCTCTTCTGTCTTTCACTCTTGGTGTGAAGCAGATGATTTGTTGCTGTAACAAGGTAAATTATGTTTCCGATTCGTAGGTTTTCATAGTTTCTGCTGGATCAATTACGTTTAAATTAAATTTATTTTAACAAATGCTGATTTCTTTTAATGGAACAGATGGATGCCACTACACCCAAGTACTCCAAGGCCAGATATGATGAAATTGTGAAGGAAGTCTCTTCGTACTTGAAGAAAGTGGGATACAACCCTGACAAAATTCCTTTTGTTCCAATTTCTGGTTTTGAGGGAGACAACATGATTGAGAGGTCCACAAACCTCGACTGGTACAAGGGACCCACCTTGCTTGAGGCTCTTGACCAGATCACTGAGCCTAAGAGGCCATCTGACAAGCCCCTCAGGCTTCCCCTTCAGGATGTTTACAAGATTGGAGGTATTGGAACTGTGCCTGTGGGACGTGTTGAGACTGGTGTCATCAAGCCTGGAATGGTGGTGACTTTTGCACCAACTGGACTGACAACTGAAGTTAAGTCTGTGGAGATGCACCATGAAGCTCTCACAGAGGCTCTCCCCGGTGACAACGTGGGGTTCAATGTGAAGAATGTTGCTGTTAAGGATCTGAAGCGTGGTTATGTTGCTTCAAACTCCAAGGATGATCCTGCCAAGGAGGCTGCAAACTTCACCTCCCAGGTTATCATCATGAACCACCCTGGGCAGATTGGAAATGGCTATGCACCTGTTCTGGATTGCCACACCTCCCACATTGCTGTCAAGTTTGCTGAGCTTATGACCAAGATTGACAGGCGATCTGGCAAAGAGCTCGAGAAGGAGCCCAAGTTCTTGAAGAATGGTGATGCCGGTTTTGTTAAGATGATTCCAACCAAGCCTATGGTTGTGGAGACTTTCTCTGAGTATCCTCCTCTTGGACGTTTTGCTGTGAGGGACATGCGTCAAACTGTTGCTGTGGGAGTGATCAAGAACGTGGAGAAGAAGGAGCCCAGTGGAGCCAAGGTCACCAAGGCTGCCCAGAAGAAGAAGTGAATCGTGCTTGGTGGCTCATCAGGGGATGGTTACAATAAATGCTGGTTTCTTGCTTGTACTCTTGTGTTATCGCTAGGTAGATTGCTTTTCGTACTTAGTTTGAAGTTTCCACCGTCATCTCCCAACTTTTGTTCCCAGAACTGGGTTCTTGATCGACGGTGGCGGCTCTTTTATTATTATTATGTGTTTTAATGTGTTTTTTGTGTTTTTGTGAGGACCCCTGATTACATTTTTGTAAGCGCAGCAAGTTTTACCGCTTTGCTGCGTTGTTTGTTTGCATTTTAAATATCAGACTTTTTATATTTGTGTTTTAAATCCGTGGTTTTGAATTTTATTTAATTTATGTTAAATTTTGTTTGCAGTTTTCATTTGTGTAATTATTTATTATGTGTTTGTCTAGCCGTGGAGAACTGAATTAATTTTTTTTTATTTTTCAAATTCAAAGATTTTTGAAGTATATTGAGAGGACTAATTTTAAGGATTTTTTCATCTAGAATTGTTTTTAACGAGTGGCTACCTGTTTTTTCGCGGTAGTTTATATTTTTTCACGGTAATATTTTGGTGTATACCATCAGTGCTATGGGAAGTTAGCAAAGATTGTTTTTAAAAATATATTTTATAGCGTAAAGACGAAATAATTATATTTTGATGTGTTCTTCACAAGACTAATGAATAAAAATGAATATTTATCTGTTTTTATTTTGATAACCAACAGAGAGCGTATCTCAGATAGGATTGAGCGGAGAATTCTGGTTTTCCTTTTCAAAAATCGAATTTTTGTCAACAAAAATAGTTTTTATCTGTTTTTCTTTGAAGAAAAATACTTACTGTTTAAGTACGTAGTGTTTAAGCATAATTTTAATTATCTTTTCTCTGAAAAGAGGATAAAAAAGAATCTGATATTTGTTGAATCTCTCATAAGTAAGAGTAATTTTTTTTGAGTTAAATCTTGTGTGATTAAGATAAAAGTTTAAATCTGATTAATATGATTTGGATCAAATTTATTCCTTATATAATTAAAAAATTACTTTTAGTTTTTTTAAAAATGTATTAATGTCATGAACTTTGCACATTTTATTTTGTTTGTCTACATTTTACAATATAATAGTTAGGTTTCGGTGATAGCATAATATTTTTGACCTCTCAAATATATATTATTATATTTTTATTTTAATATTAAATAAGATATGCAAGTATAAATTTGATAAAAATATAAAAAAGATTACACCTTAATATAAAATTAAGTGAAACACCAAATAAGAATAGAAAGAAAGTACATGTACATAACCAAATACTATTACGTAAATCTAAATATTAAATAATGAGATTATACGTGTTAAAATTATAAACATTAACAATAAATATTAACATATTTTAGTGTGTTTATTAATTTATTTGAGTAGGAAAATAAGTATTAGATAAAATTTAATTTAGTGTGACATGTTTGATTATAAAAGTTAGGCGAAGATTTTTTAGAATTGGACAAAATTACTAGAGAACATATTTTAAAGCACGAAGGTGCTATAAATATTTAAGAAGCAGATTCTAAGTCAAGACCTCAATAAATATTAAATAAGTTATGGAAGTATAAATTTATTAAAAATATAAGAAAGAATAATTATACCTTAAATATTTAAATTAAGTGAAATACCAAATAAGAATAGAAAGAAAATACGTGTACAATTTTAGTGGACGAAAACACTTGAGAAGCAAGACAAAAAGGTAACAATAAGTCAAGTTCCATTTGAAAAAATCTAAAGACTAATATTGCTTTAAACTTTAGACTTAACTTAGGTCCTAACACAAAACACATTATGAAATGTGAGATGCTAAAGAGTTGGAAAAAGTTGAACTTAAACTTATTCAAGGATGATTTTTACACAGCACACTTGCCATATGAGATTGTATCTTAGAAGAAAAAATATGTCCATATCTCTTGAGTATTTGCAAATTGTAAAATGTATCAATAACAAAATAATTATAATTATAATATGTAAATTTTCATGATCCAATTTAAGTTGTTTATAAAACAAAAAATTGCTGTTGAATTATTAAACGTCTAAGTGGCGTATTGGATGGTTTGAAAACCTCTTTAAATGATTTAACAATCTAGCATAATTTTAATGATAAAAAAATTCAAGTGATTATTTGAATTTGACAAAAACTAATTTATATTCAGAGAATTATACAGATTCAAGTATTAGACTGTCAAAGCAACGTTAAATAGTCCAATTCCTTTTCCTGTTTTGTTTTAATTCGTTTTTCATTCGGTTATTTCATCTAAATTTTAATTTAATTATTTTTAAACAAAAACAAGAAATTAACAACATTTTAATTAAAATACAGAAGTACAACATCTAATATATACAAAAAGAGAATGAATTCATATAATCTTTGTGTATTTATTTAAAACGTAATTTAATTGATATAATCGTTTTCTGTAATCAGTGGTTAATGATACAAATGGTTTTGGAAACATTTTGAAAGATTTCCAGTTTAAGGTTCATATGAAAATAGCATGTTATATTTTTCTGGACAAATATGAAATTGATGTTAATTTGCTTTGATTGACTGATTAAATATCAAATTAAGGATCTTATTAAATTAAATTTGTAATTAATTGCTTGAATGTATTAGGAAATAATTTTAATTTTCTTTGATTGAATATCAAATTAAGGATCTTATTAAATCTAATAAGTAATTATTTGCAAGAATATATTTGAAAACAATTTGAAATTGATCAACAAGGTTCCGCTGATATGATTTAATGTTCTACATAGTTTCTGTATTACGAAGTTTTCAAAATTGGTTTTGAAAAAGAAAAATATTTGTTCTCTTAATTGTTGCAAAATCATATCGATAAATCAAAAATTTGTTTTCGAAATTAATAATTAATTACATGGATTCTTTCATAAACAATTTGAATTTGTTCAAATCAGATTTTTTGCTGATATGCCGTTAACGTAGATCTTTGATACTAAAGGAATTTTTTTTGAATTAGATTTGAGAGCTTTATTTTCTTAAATGTTGCAAAATCAAATCGGTTGTATGTGCTAAATAATTTATTTTCAAAATTAATGATTAATTGTACGTATATATTTTGGAAACGATTTGAATATGTTAAAATTAAGTTTTTTTTTTTTTTTTTTTTT
>Ga0209700_104543_pt1 | contig 24822 bp, 7 predicted proteins | sample SiratroredBW_FD_187528 | JGI IMG/M metagenome (GOLD analysis project Ga0209700, IMG submission 187528) | Root nodule microbial communities of legume samples collected from California, USA - Siratro red BW (SPAdes) (version 2) | ecosystem: Host-associated > Plants > Roots > Nodule | place: USA...
GGAATTTTTTTTAAAAAAATTTAAAAAAAAAAAAAAAAAAAAAACACATTCAGTAGTGGGTTTATCATTTATGTTTATTAGCTTTATAAATTTGGAAAACTAAACTGTTAGACAGAAATAAGATGTCACACAAAACTTTATACCACTGTTATGGATAGGTAGGGGAAATTATCTTCCAGCCTACTCAACTGGAAAAGGTCCTAAGAAACAAAAGAATTCAGCTTTAAAGCAGATAAGTGTTCAATAAATTATTATATTGAACTAAAAACACAAGAGTTAGAAGACTAAAAAAAGTTATTATCCTCAACAACGGTGACTGTTATTTTACGGCAATTTATGGAATTATAGTTTTACCGTAATACCATTTGCTTAGAAACAATTATTGTAAAATTGCTTTCACTTTAGTTAATGACTTTATATTTGAATTTGGTATGTCTAAATGGATGCTTTCTTCTTCTATTTATTTTTGTTTTTCATCCGCAAACCTTCGTTTTTTCTTTTTTTATAGTTCCAGAACCTGTTACACTAAATAAGTTTCATTAATAAATAATATAGTAAAAAATAATTATAATCAATTTTAATATATTAGAATGTGTTGTTTAAAATTATTTTAATAAAAGAAGGTATTACATGCTGAGATGGAAACTTATATATATATATATATATAGACGTGAATAAAGTGAAATATTACCTAATTTTAGTGATAAAATAACTATATAATAGTGGTCTAAAATTTTAATGAAACATTCATTATATATTTTCAATTTGTTTCATATTGTTTTTCTCTTTGTTTAAAAAAAAGTTATTATAACAGATGACATATTTATTACGTATTATTTTTAATATGTTTAAAAAATCAAACTTTGTCCATTATATCTCTAGACCTACTTCTTGCACGGAATTACACCTCCTTTAGTGTGTAAAAGTATAAAATACAGTACATTAAACAAAATAAAAGAAATATAATATTGGAGAAGTCAATAATCCAGATTTATATAAGTAACTGAAAGTATATTGCTTTAGCTAAAAACAATTGTCATTTTATTTTTCAGTTGAAAAAGTTAACTTCGTTTAATGGTTTAAAAAATCATTTTCAAAGGTATTTATTTTTAAATTAATTTTTCCATCTAAATCTGATTTGTCCTTGTCTCTCTTGTATTTGTTGAGTTATCATGAGCCTCATCATTAACTACTTGTTATATTTCATGAAATTTGGCTGAGTAATTTTTAGTTACTCATTTTGTAGATAAATAGATTATAATGAATGTAACGTTCTTGCAAATAAGAATGTTACTAAATTCATTTATCATATCAACACATTCTAAAGGATGCAACTAATACATGGTCCTATATAAAAAATTAAATGTGATATAAACAGTAAGCTATACAATATATTTATGATTCTTTTACAACTTAAAAATGTCAATCAACTTAGAACTAATAAGATATATGATGTATATCATAATTTCAAAATAATATTGTCTATGATTTATTATCCAATTTCCATTTATGATTCTCGAAAACATGATATAGACTTTTCTCGGGGAGATGTTGAATTTGGACGTGTGCTAAGTAATACATGGTCAAGATGAAAACAAAAATAGTTAAGAAAAATAGTTGGTGGGTCCAAATCAGAGAAAAAATATAAAACACCTCTGATAATAACTTAAAATATTAAAGTTGAAAATGGAATTTAAAATCTTAATTAAGAGATTAATGTGTGAAATCATTGATGCTAACACATCAAGAATAAAAACTGATTTAGATAATGCTGAGTTTCACTACATTTATTAATCTGTGTGTTTTGAAGTAAAAAATTGTATCAATATTTATTTTTTAAATGTAAAATTGGTGTTTAATTCTTGTCTTGTGGAATAACAAGTATATTTATATGTGTTTATTTTCGTATTCATGTTCGCACTCACTTACTTACTATATTTTTTTTTTGACGAAAATTACAAATTTGTGACAAAGTTAACATAAATATTATTTTTCTTCAATGTCAAACTTAAAAAAATAAACTATAATTATATAAATATTAAATAATTATAAAAAACATATAATTACATATAATTAAAATTTTACTACAATTAAAATATTTATACTTCTAAAAATATGGCAAGAAAAAAATTACTTATATGATTTGAATAATATTTTTAGAGATCAATTGAGCTGAACTGTTAAGAGATGATGAAAAATTAAATAACGAAAAAATATCCTTTTAAATAAAACAAATGACGAGAAATTGAATAACGTAAAAACATCTTTTAAATAAAACAAAATGAAGAATAGAGAAGAAAAGGAAAAATATTTTTTTTAGATTATTTGATAAGTTAATGTTGTACCCGACTTAAAATTACAATTAAACATTCTTATATATCAAACAATAAATAAAAGATAAAAATATTTAATAAAAATAAATGATTAAATACGTATTCTACAATAAATTTAATTCAATAAAATTGATATTTATATTAATATTTCATTCGAAACATAGTAACACACAAAAATATGTAATCAAAATTAAAATAAAAATTCTTAAAAATGTTATGAATATCAAATAAGTGAAATAGTTGAAGACGGTAATGAAAAATTCTATACTAAAAGAATAATTTTTCAATGAAATGAAGTAAAGATTTAAATAGAATGATTAAAATAGTTTTTTAATTATCTAAAGTACAATTATTTTTAATAATTTAAAAAGAACAAGTGTGAGGAAGAAAATAAATAGAAAGCACTTCTCTTACTATTAAAATGAAGATAAATTCACAAAATATTGGTAAAGACAAATTTACTTGACATCATAGAAACATTGTTAGCACCTACGACTACAGTGTCTGAACCAAGCTCTAGCGAAGCTAGATTTATCCGCCATTAATTCCTTACTGATTGCAAAAGCAAAAGAGCAGAGAGTGGTGAGAGAAAGACAGAGACTATATGGGATCCAATGACTAAAGTTGAGAATAAGGTTAAAAAACAAATGTTGTCCCCACTTACCCACTTGTGACAGTAAGGTGCTATTATATTCTCTTTCATTAGTTCTTTTACTATCATAATACTTCATAAAAAATAATTGGATGAAAAGTAAATGTATTCAGTATTTCATACTTGTAAAAAAAAGAACAAATTAACCCTTTTTTAATAAATAAAAAGACTCACGGGATTTTTTTTAGAAAAATTCAAATATGGGTATCAAAGGAATGGGACCACGTTGGACTTTCCAGGTTCCAATTTCAAGACTGCAAGAATGGAATCAAAAGTTACTTTAGCTGTAACTTTTACATAAACTTCATTATCACATATTATTGTATATTTTATATACTTTAAATAATTTTCTAGTGGTGGTAAAAAGCTTTGATATTTAGTTTGAGTTGAAAGAGAGAAGAAAACAGAAAGAAATTGTAAGAGCATAAAAAAGTAATAAAAAGGTAAAATTTAAAGATGACTGATATCAGCAAATTAGGAAAAAGATAATGAAGTTTTTTTTTTCTTAAATAGAGAATAATTCGTTTGTTAGCACCATTGAGTTAAACAGGGTTAAGGATATTTAAGAGCTTTAAGGACGAGATTCCAAAATAAGAATAATTATATTCTTAGAGGTGTTTGTTGCATCCTATTTCAACTGTGCCAACACTACGAAACATGAAAAAAAGGAACATTTACCTAAAACCAATTCCGTGAAGCACGTAAGTTTTGTTGTATAGTTAAAGAAACACCAACATATTATACCAACATATTATATACAGATTAGACTACAGCACTAAGTGGCTATGCATTTGGTGTATCAGCCAAAATCTGAATTACAGTGAAAAGATTCTTTAAAACTTAATTGCTACGTGTGAACGAAAGTTGGATGCAATGAATTAGTGTGTATGTTGTATTAGTGCGTGTGATTTTGACTTTTAACTTCTCAGAGTCATTTTCTTGAGGCTTCTTCCATTGACATGCCAGCTTATTAGTGTAGTAGTGATGTAAAATCTCTTCCCTACTAATTTTTATGTGCTCCAAAGTCCTAATCTCTCTCCAAACTTTTTTCTTTGTTAATGGCATTCTCTAAAATTTGGTAATTCCTTGATGGCATGCCTTCCTCTTTGTCTCTTTAAATAAAATGGTTGGCTTTATTTGCGTCTTTCTTAGATTAAAGAAATTGATGGAAAGTGATTCACCAAAAAAAAATTGACGAGAGGTGGAAAAACTGATTGAGAAGCAAAGGCTTTGAAATGGTGTCACCACACAAAGGAAAGCAAAAGGGAGTGGTGAAGTAAACGAGCTAACAACCAGATTAGAAGTGTAATTGTTATCCATTTAAACAATAATCAAACACATTTGTCTAAATCAAGACCTTTTCCATCATGAAAGTAAACAAATATTATTTTTAATTACAAAGAATGGAACAAAAGCAATCTTGCGATTCTTATCCTTTGTTTGCAATGAGAAGGGTGGGCATGTGTGGGTCATGGGTGGGTCATGGGTCATGGGTCCAAAATCCCCAACCCTTGGGGGACCCAAATTCGATCATTTCTTATTATGAATTTCTCCATTTCTCTTCCTTATACTTTTGACTTACGTTATTTGTCTTTTATAATCATTTTTAGTATTGATTAGAGACACAAACCATACGAGATAAGGGGATTCTCCAAAGGACCCCAAATAATTCCAAGATATCAACGTCATCATCTAGACTGCAAGCTAATCATAACATAATTACTCATAACAATCATTAAATTACGAGTTGGATTCTGCATAGATGGAGACACTCACTCTATGAGAAACTATTTGCAGCTCCACCTATGATTTTGATTATATATACAATTAACTTTAAAATATTATGTAACAAACAATTGGTGAACTTCAATTTATTATAGGAGAAAACTATTTTTCCTAAATATTTAATCAAGGGTTTAATCTCCAAATCTGTATCTGTATCAAAGAATATTTAGTAGGAGAAAGTCCACTTCTTAACCAGATTTTAGTGTCTTGAAAAATTATTTTTTTACTAAGAGATTTGTTTAAAGAAAAGTTAATTAAATGTTTTTCTTATTATCATATTATAAGGGCAACTATCTGATGGTTAATTTTTCTTGACACTTTATATGAGGGTCTTCCTTCCTACTTACATTCTTTCAACTACTGAACTCAATTTTGATACATTACTTAATATATTCGAGTCCAGATCTACTTGAACTAAAAAAATGTTGCTTAAAACGTTTAATTTTGCTTCCTCTTTTAGTTATTTATGAAATTATTATTCAATCAATTAAACTTGATTTTAATGTTTTAATCTTTTTATGTTAAAATTACTAAATAATCAAAACTTATATTCCAAATATTTATATTTATCTTGTGTTTGGATTAGGAGATGGATTTAAGAAGATGGAAAAAAGACCATTTGAGGTAAAAGTATATGTGTTTGGGAATGATGTGATTAAATTATTATTATTAATATTAATAATATTGTTAATTTTTTTATTATTGTAATTTTTATTTTTATTATTATTATTTTATTATTATTTTATTATTTTCATTATATTATTATTTTTAGTTTTTAATATTAATATTATTAATATTTTTTATAATTATCTTATTTTTATTATTTATTATTAATATCTTCTATTATTATTAATATTTTATTATTATTATTTGATAATTATATCAAATTATTATTATGTTATTCGTTATAATATAAATATAAATATAACTAAATTCATAATAAGAATAAATTAAATAAAAAATATAATAATATATTTGTTATAATATATATTTATTATATAATAAATATTTTATTGTATCCACTTATCTTTCTTTGCAAATCTTTTTAAGAAAGAAAGTTTGTCTGGTTTTCATAATTTTATTATTTTTTTATTCCTCAGTATGTGATCTTTTCATGCATTTCCATCTTCACATATTTCCGTCGTTTAATCAAACGACCCCTTAAAGATAAACAAGTGTGTCACAGCTAACCCTTTCTCATTAAAATTTTAATTAGTTCACTATAATGAAAATATTGATTCTTCCCTAATTTGTTAATATTTGTGAGGTTAATGTTATCTTTAACACTATGTTTAGATCTATGTTTATAAAACTGCAACAAGAACCTTACTATTATGCAGCAATCTAAACTAGCAACTACCACCAAGCACACCACCTTTACATGTAAAAACACTCCAACTGGCCAACGCCAAAACAATGAATGGCCAACTTAAGTAATTTAATTTCAGAAGGATAAATTTAGAATTTTAAAATTTAAAAGAGTGCAGATTGAAATTATGGGAACACAGAAGGAAACGGCCTTATATTACCTCAAATTCGAACTGTTTTTCTTGTAAATCGAGATTCGACAACTGAGCCCAGATGCACAAAGCAAACAACGGACCAAAGGGGGTTGGGCCTAGGGTGCAAAAAGAAATACCCGGAAAAGGTTAAAAAGGGACAAGCCCATATCAATAAGAGATTCACAATAACAGTTTCAAAGTCCGGTTGTGTCATCTTATTTTAAAATGTGACTCCGATGGGGTGCCATCAAATTGTTAAATTTTTTGTAAAATAAGAATCAGATAGAACTCATTCGGTTGTCATTAATAATACTTCTTACTAGTTGTTAATAAATACCAAAAATTGTTTACCTACAATTTATTTAAAGGTATAATTGAAGATTTTGAAGAAAGGAACGAGACTAGAGATCTTTGAACCGGATGACCTTCATCTTCTTCACAGCAGCTATGGAGATGTAGATCCGTTTGTGCTTTGGAGTAAACAGGATAAAGACATCATTGGGCTGTCACGAAAGCTTATGACAGGGGTGAGTTTACAAATGTAAGAACCAGGGAGGAAGATATCTTTATTTTTACATTTTTTTTTTAAGTAAGGACGTAATTGTCATATAAAGTATGAAGGTACATAAAGAAGGCATGGGCGTAAAGGAAGAATTCGTCTTCAGAATATTAGTTTCAAACTAAAAAAATGGGCCAAACCCAGTACCAGTCCAGCGGCCATAACATTACTTCAGCAAAAAAATGGGAAAAAAAAAAGATAGAATAAAATAAAAAAAAATGATTATGCTAATTTTCTATTTAAAATAAATTCTCAATCTTTATTTTTTTTGGACAGAGAGCTCTTTAAAAAATTTCCCATCTCTTGCATAATTGTTTTTGGCACATGATTGTTGTGTACATGAAAATTAGGGCCCTGAGTGATTGATTACATTGACCACAACTTTTGGATCTCAGGGCACTGTTGCTTCTTCAACATCTCACTCTGGTTTACTTGATACACATTTTATAATCTTATTACAACACTTTTGGTGCACGTTGCTTCTTTTTTTGAACACTATGGATAAAACAATAAACAAGTTATTGTGTTCACAAAGTTATCATAAACGTTGAAGATGTCCAATCATTAGGTGTGGCGTAATATTTCTTGTATAGATCAAATGGAGATCACCAGTTTCGTCCTTCACGTGTGGGTCGATTTACAATCCTAATTTCCCAATTTTATCATTCATACAAATTATTAACTGGAATATATAGAGCATGATGAACACATTCCTTGTTAGATAGACAGACTCATGTGCATAATTTCAAAATTGACCATTTATAGCAGGAATATATCCACGACCTACACAAACCCTCGCACTTTTCAGCTAATATACTATTTATCAGCTCCCACTTTTTGGCTAATGTACTATTTATCAGCTCCCACTTTTCTATCTTTTAAAATAGGCCACACTTTTCACGAGTTAGTAAACTTGGTTTAATATTTATTTACCCTAAAATATTCCGATGATATATCTACTATCTTTGCTATGAGCTAATTTTGATTTATTATGTATTTTTAGTCCTCTATTTGAAATTATTAAAAGCAAATATTCCAGCTAGTCTTTTTAATATTTGAACATTACTTTCATTCTTGGCAATAATAAATATTTTCTATATATTTTGTCTAACCTAGGTAGTCCTTATGCTAAAACGAATAAAGATACTATTGGTGATTTGTTGTTGAATTATTGAATAGTCTATTTTATGCGTAGGACAACTCATTGTAAATCATATCAAGCTTATGTTTTCATGGTTCTGATCTGTGGATCTAAGTATATATAGACTTAGTTAGTACCTTTCTTTGATATGCTCCATGTCTATGCATAGGTTAATAAGTTTTGCAATCCGTTATCAGTCCAATCATCTCAAATTTTCCCTTTAAATGCTTTTTATCTTGTATATATTTATTGGTTTTAAACATAAATTGAAACATTTTATGTCATCCCTTATTTATTGGTTTTAAACATAAATTAAAGCATTTTATGTCATTGTTTATGGTTATCTTTATTATTTCTTTTTCTATTTTCTATCAAGTAGTATTAAAGTTAATGATTGATGACCCACTCAGATAAGTACAATTTGATTTCTATATAAAAAGTTTTCTTTATAGAAGTTTTAAGCAAACATGTCCCGTTAAGTGTATGAATGAAGGAGGCACAAGTGAGAGTCATTTGTAAATGAGATACTTATGTTTGAATATGCTGAATGAAGGAGGCACAAGTGAGGGTCATTTGTAAATGAGATACTTATGTTTGAATATGCTTCCGCTCGAAAGTAAAGTGTATGAATATGGAAGAAGGTCTCTCACTTCAGGAAAAGATTGTTAGATATTCAAATATGGATCTAAATTTCAAGTTAAGTAAAAATAAAAAAAGTTGAGTAACATATAAAAAATATAACTCATAAACTTATTATCTTAAAATTATGAGTTAAAAATAATATAATTGATTTATGTAAATTTGACTCTTGTCTCGTACTTATTTTATCTCTTTTATGTTTTCTTAATTCTTTGAAGTCTTTTTAACATTCCAAAGCTTCTAGCATTAACTCAAAACTTCTAACATTAATGAAAATTGAAAACTATTTTATTAACCAAGTCATGTCAGAAAATGTTTAGTATCTAAAACTGCTCAATTTCATTACGTATTTATTATTACTTTTAATTTCTTAAAATCGGCCATACAGTTTGATGTTAACATTTTCCATTATTTTTAGTTATCTACTATACTTGTATCCTTAATCTTTATATAATCATCTCAATATTAATGAAGTTGCCTATAGTATATTCATAATATTTATGTTTTACTTTCAATATCGATAGTTTTTACAGTGTAAATAATCTATGTAAAATGTGTTTTGTGGTAGTGATAAACACTTTTAGAAGAAAAATGGTGAAATATATGTATATTTTTTACAGATTAAAATCAACTCATGCATAATCAACACTCTGCTTTAGTTGATTGTTTACATGATTAATTTTTTTTAAGCTGTCAAATAGGAGAAATATAGAAAGGTTGTCCTGAATTAACCAGCACTATTTGAACAGTTAATCTGTTAAAATTAAGTATTGGAGGTATCGTGTGTTGCTTAACTCAAAGACATGTTTGCTTTACAGAATTGGTAGTTCATCTTCTGCAAACGATGCTGACACAGCAAACATTCTATATCGAGGAAAAAATTGTTTATCACATTATATTTACATTTAAGTTAAAAAAGAGAGTCTAAAGTCTAAACTAACTTAGCTTCGTAGGAACATATAACTGTGATCAGTAAAGTGATGACGCGCCTACCACATGTAAAGTCTCTCGTTTCTACAGTTATGTTCATCTTTTCTTTTGCTTTTGTTCCCACCTGACGTAACCATTTTTTTTTAAGACACCCTGCCCCACTCATATTTCTTAATATTCATACAAATTTTAAATTCAGTTTTTATGTGCTGTTCTCTTCTCATAAATTCAAATTTATCATACTCATTCACATAATAAAAGTTTATATTAAATCAATACACGATATCCGCAAAACTTCACTTCTAATTAACATGAAAAACAACTAAATGTTGGCCCCGAAATTATTATTTTTTATTATTACTAGCAGGAATAAAAGTATCGTATGCATATCCACATTTTTTTAAAATTTTAAGACAACTCATTAGTGAATGATGAATAAACCAATATCTTAAATATTATATTGTAATTCTGATTCTTTTATCCGTGACTTTGATGTCTTTATTTTCTTTGTAAATTGAATCTTTAAATTTCAGAGAATTTTTATTTTAATCAAATCCTCAATTCTATAAATATTTCATTTCCAATTTAATTGATGTACGAATCCAATACATTTATTTAACATACTATAATAAATTATTTAACTGATTAAAATATAAAATGAATAAACGTAAATAAAATTGAGAACTTAACCCAAAAAATATGTAAGGAAAGAGAGACCAAAATTGCGAATCAATAATAGAGAAAACAAAATTGTAAATTAGTCCAACAATTTTTCAATATTATGGATTTTTGAACAATATAAAAACATTTAACTAAAAATATACATCAAATGAGTGTATACGGATTACTTTTACTGTAGCTATAGATTCTTGAAACCAATAGAGCTTATTCCAGAAACGAATTAAGAATTGGAACAAACACAGTGGACTGCAATCTCCAGAGCAAAGTCAAAGACTGATCAACCATCGTAATTAAATATTTGTAGAGAAATTGTCGCGAGTGATGTATGGAAGAAGTGAAGTAACCAGAGAAGCAAAATTGTGTAGTTGATGATATGGAAAGAAAGAAGATGATGATGATGAGTGATAATTAAACGTGGTGCTTGCTTTTTCCTTCACGTGGGTTGATGGCATGGTATTGACAAGTCTCATTTGCCCTCTCTTTCTATGATTGCATCGTGCTAAAAAACAAACAGACGGAGAATCTATAATAATTGAGCGTGGTGAAATTTGCTTGAATTATTAAACGTAATAATAATATTATTAATAATATAATAGTAAAAATGAATATACAGGTTGAAAAGCAATAGAATTGGAAGCCGGGACGACCGGGTGAACCATTGTGGCAACCCTTTGCCATCTCCTCAGCATTCTCCGCTGAATTGCACTGCAACAAACAATGTTGTTCTTTTTGTTGTTGTTGAGGTTGTTGTGTCGTGTTTGGTTCAGTGGAGTAGCGTTTGAGATTGGAGGAAGAAGTCGAGGTTGTTTATGAGAGGGAGGTGGCAGTCGTCGGAGCAGAAGGAGGGAGGAGCGCCGGAGCGTGAAACGAAGCGGAGGAGCTGTTCGAAGAGGGTTTCGTCGCAGGGAATGGCGAGAGGGCCGTGGTTGGAGAACCCGTACTCTTCCTCTGCTTCTACTAGAAGCTTCTTGAAGACGGGGTGGTTCAGGTAGGTGGCGCGCACCACAAATCTCCTGGAGTTGCTGCCCACGCACACCGCCACGTGTCCCGCCGGAACATCGGAGGGTATTCCTCGGTGGGCCGACATGCGGGCCTTGCTGCGCCACCGCCGCAGCATTTGGCGGAGCCTGACGATGTGCCGGATTCTGGAGCATTTTGACATTGAAATTGCCATTTTCCCCTTTCCACTCTCTTTGGTTTGGTTTGAGAAAGGAAAAGGAAAATTGGGAGTGGGAGTGGAAGTGGGGGATTGGAAAAGAAGGTTGTGCTCTTCTTTTATAATGGGATTCCTCACACTGTGCCCTTCCTCTTCCTCATAATTACCAAACAACTGTCTCCTCTTTTGTAGCCTTAATTAATAAGATGTAAGCTTAATTAAGTTTTAATATTTTCTTTTTGAATAATTGTTGTTTTGAGTATTTTATTTTATGAAACTATTTAATTGATAATTGTTTAACTATAAGCACATGAAAAAAAAATTATGTTTGAGGAGAAAATTCACCAAATGTAGAATTGAGATTGGTTTTATGCAAAGTGAAGAATTTAATTATTTTGCTTAAAAAAATGGAAAGCACGCCTAAGAAATAGAGCTGGTAAATGTAAGGAAACAGTAGTCAACAGAGAAGTGTGTTCTGGATTCCTAAAATTGCTTGATCTGAGTGGAAGGCAAAATCATGAGTGGCCTGTTTGTATTAAGTAATGCACAATTTCAGGAACTCATAGCCTATAGCTAGGCGTGTCACAAAATCTTTGCGCTCCTTTTTCTTATGAAATGGTACAAATTTTTCTTGAAAAATGTTCTAAATGTTGTACGCTCAAGTTCTAAAACTTATTTTTTGTATGGTTAGAAATGTCCATAAAGCTCATAAAAATTGATTTTAGTAAACAAAAGAAAACCGAATTGAACTATTTTTGTAATTTTAGAAAACACATCATATTCTGTTTATCTTGAAAGCAAAATAAGTCAGTTACTAAAAAGAAAGGGTTTTAGCAGCCGAAGTGCCATTTTGATCTTTACACCTTGAAGAATATTTTAAAAATTGAAAAAGAGAAGCGAGTAGCTTAGGGTCCATGCTTCACCATTGAGGTTAGGCTGACCCACTAATAAAAGATGCTTTCTAGTTAAGCTCTATTTGAAAAAGTGGCTTAGGATATTATTGTCAATAAAACAACAAAATAATCTTAAATAGAAGCCCCTTTGAGGAACCATTTTCCAATCTCCAAATCTGACTACACCCATGTGCCAAGATACCCCATTCTACCTTTCTTTATAATTCCCAAAAGAAACAGCCAAAAGCACCCTCCTAATTCCTCCACTCCCCATATTTCCACCATCTTACCCAATCCCATTTTAGCATCATTTTTTCTTAATTCATCATACACATCAAACATGCAATGACGACAGATGTCACTTAAAAGCCTCCAATTAAGATTAAAATTCACTAATTTCCTTGTTTTGTTCCCCTCTATAAAATATGAAAGAGCAGTACACAACTATGGTGCCTGCAGGAGAATAGAGTTAAGGGCCAAATTTTGCAGATTATGATTTATGGGTCCACTTTGCATGTTTTAGTTAGTAGGGTGCATCCCCCCTGATTAAGTGACCCTTAGAATAATTTCACCATAGAACCCCACTTGGTGGGATTTATAAGGCTCATGCCATTATTTGCGTTGTTCAATGTTTTATAACAAAACACATATCATAGCAAATCTCCAAATTAAGTTAAGAAAACATGAACTAAGAACAATTTGAATAATGTCATTTAGTTTGTAGCTACAGAGTCATGTTCTATATATCCCCGTAGTTTGTTGTTTACCTTCTGGTTTTTCACGAATTTCATTTAATTGGTTGGTGATGAGACAAAAAACTGCTGTTGGAAGATATGAAGAATATATGCTGGATTTCTGGAAGCCCGTCTCCTTATTTTGACATTGTTTAATTACTCCTCTTGTTTTTAGTAGTTGGAGAAATGTGTCTTTTTAATCTTTATATTTAAAAAACAAGTCATTTTAATCTTATCTATCAATATTACTTACTTCGTACCATTAATATAATAATACAATGTACTAAGCCGTATTAATGAATACAAGATGATAAACGCAAATTTATAAAATTAAAATTTGGATCCCACCATAAGTTATAAATAAATTCATATACAAATGCAAATAAATCTAATACATTATATATAAAATACAATGTACTAAGCCGTATTAATGAATACAAGATGATAAACGCAAATTTATAAAATTAAAATTTGGATCCCACCATAAGTTATAAATAAATTCATATACAAAAGCAAATAAATCTAATACATTATATATAAGTTCAACAGTAAAAAAAATTAACAATTAAAAGCATCCTACAAAATACAACTACAAAAAAAAAAAAAAGTTTTTGAGCTAATGGATTGAACCCTTCGGCTCGTTGGTTTTGTTGATTTTTCCAAGTCTGGCCTGTTTGGATAAAATATGGGGAAAATTGGAACATATACTAGGTTGGTTTCAACTCAACAACCAATTTAATTAAATGATATGGTTTAATTGGTCAAATCTTTGTTAGAAGTCTGAGATTGATTATAATTATTCCGTCTTTCAACTAAAAGCTTACAATTATTTTTTGCTGGTATTTGTATGGTTTAAATATTTATTAAATAATTTTTTTAAAAATTACATTAAGAATTTAACATCAAAAGGATATTATTATTTTCTCTTTAATATGAAATAATAGTAAAAATTTTAATTACATATACTTCAAAGTAAAATATTAAACAAATTAAGTATATTTTAGAAATTTAAACGGAAATGAATAGAAGGTAAATGAGATAAATACTTTATATTCATTTTCGTTCTAATTTCTAATAAAAAATTAAATATTATTCATATCCATATTCATATATATAGTTTATTTAGATATTTTCCGTTAATATCAAAACATATTCAAATAACATCTAAAACTACAAATTTATTTATCATACTTAATCCTCGTTAAAATGTTACGTTAATACTAACATTCTCCTCAACCTTCTTTCGCAATTGTCAATATTGTAATTACTATTTATGTACACATATAAACTAATTTATAACTAACAAAATTTTAAAATAAGAACCAATGTTTGAAACTAAAAATAATTTCAAACTAAACTGATTTTGAAAAACTATTTGTAATTGTTAAAAGTTGAAAGCTTGCAACTAAAAGATTTCCCAACCCTTGGTATTTTTTGTTGACATAATAATAAAAATTTTCGGTAATGAATTATAAGATTTTGCACACACAATAGTGATCTAAAAGCTAGATTTCTCTCGGAAAAAGAAAAACTCTTCTAACATATTGTAACCTGGTACAAATTTTGTTCACCTTTTGAAAAAGTAAATAACAAACATGCAAACTTTAACCCCTTCTTTAGAAGCTGATAAAAAAACCTTATTTTAAAAGGAAAGGTGAAGATTATAATTCAAGACATATCACAGATTTTAAAATTTTAAATATCAAGGTTCCATAAGACTTATCAAAGAAAGACTGCTAAGAAGGCCCAAAACGTTTTCAGGAATAATGTTTAATTTTATCAGTAAGTCAACCATCGAACTCTTACTAAGATATTAATTATCTCATCTATATTTAGGGTCACAATAGGATCTATTAATTAATCCATCATTTGTCTAATATTCCATCAATTTCAAAAAGTAACATTGAAATTTGTTTATCATAAATAAATAATTCAATGAGTGAAATAATTTATTAAATTATCTTTATTGATTATTCAAAAAATTGATGTTGAAGCATTAAAAATTTCGTCATGTTTATTGTTTATTTATAACAGAATTCAAAGAAACATTTAACGACTCATTAAAAAGTTAAAACATCACTTAATATAAAAAAAATTGTCAATTAATACATTATTTATTTTCATGTAGATTATAAGATCGCAACATAGGTCGAGCAAAGCAAGTCAAAGTCTCATCGGTCGATTGTAAAGTCTAAATTTTTCACTTGTTTTTTTTAGGTCGAGATAAATATAAATGCATCTTTAACCTGTTTTTGGACCTATTTATTGTCTTTGACTAGAATTTCATCTCCTCCCTTGATTTCAATGTTACCCCATTTTATTCAATAAGGTTTTAGTCAATAACTCGATTAAAATATTTATTGGAAGGTACAAAGTTCAAAAATAAAATGTACGTGGACATGGAAGAGTCATTTGAATCGGATAGAAGATAAAATAAAATAATAATTTTAAAAAACAATATATGTTTTATGAAAGGGTATTTTTTATTATTATCAAATAAAACATGTTTTCAAACTGATGAATCGAATGAGTATTAAATATCACTAGTAAAACAAGTTGCATACCTAATAAATAGTTCTACTAAATATCAAATTAGTGATTTATGTTTTTTATTTGCCATTTATTTGATGATTTAATTCTTGAATTGTTTTCTAATGTATTTGTATCATTTTTAATCTTTGTACGAATTTTGTTATTTATTTGTAGTCTTTATTATTTTAAGTATGGTTAATCATTTGAGACTCTTACAATAAAATCATGAGCTAGACCATGCAGTTATTTATCTTATACAAGCCAGAGCTGTTTGGTGATAATTGACTGCACTTAGAGCTTGCGAAGTAGGTGTAATGTCGTAATAACTGAACGTGCTCAATTGTGACAGATAATGCATAAATATTTTTTTTTTATCAAAAAGAAGCAAAAATTAACATAAAATACCAACCTATTGTTATCAATTAATTTAGAAATAAATAAATTATTATTATTTTTCTCTTGTTGTCACCGATAATTAGGTTGAGGCTAAGTTATATAATTAATGAGATAATATTATCGTGGATCAGATAGTGGTAATTTCCAATCAACCTGTCGTGAAATGTAATTGTTCCAAAACTCAGTGATGAACATAATTTTGCAGTTAATTGTCTTTCTCTCTCTCTCTCTCTCTCTCTCTCTCTGTATATATATATATATATATATATATATATATATATATATATATATATATATATATATATATATCCCTGGATGGCACATGCTAAGGTATTTTAATTTTATAGAGTCATTAATTTATATACTTTTGGCTTACATTACATGTGGCAGTCCTGTTGTTCATGCAAACGTGCTTTCTAGAACGTCCACGATTAAAATGGGATTAATCACCTTAATTACTACGTTCCGCCTTATTTATTAATTAAATTGTATCTGCAAATTTAAGAAATAGAAAACTTAAGAAAAAGGTTGCATTATGAGATGCGTAAAATCTTCTGTCAGAGAGCAGACTTGGATGTTTACATTGCATGCACATGATAATAGAAGAAAACAGATATATATTTTGTATATAGATAAAACAAATAAACATATAGATTCTTCTTTTTGAATCATATGAATGCTATCGATCGCAATTTTTTAGTATTACTTTATTTCTTTAAAGAGAGAATTGCATGAATAAATAAATAAATGCATCATTGCATGTTAATTGACATTGATCTATATAGTTTTCTTATATCACATTCTTTTTAACTATTAAATTAATTAAAGTAATGAAAATAGGATGTTTACTTAAAATGATGAAAACTATTTTAAAATATAGTCTAGATGAATAGTAGAATACCTATTATATTAAATATAATAATATAATGTGAAATGATTTGTAAGTGAAAAAGAAAAATATTTAAAATTAATGTGTATGTTTCCATCGTTTTATATTTATAAGTTACTTTTAACAACTAACTTTACAAGACACTTATAAATATAATGAATTATCCTAACAAATTATAGTTATTAACTATCAACTTCCAGTTTCCACCTTATTTTTAAGTTTTTTCATCTAACTTTATTGTCATGTTCATTATCTACTAGATTAAGGTATCATTTTTTGTTTTGTTATCACGTGATTTCTGAGCTAGAAACTTACCTCTCTATCTCGTTTGTTTGTGTATGTTTTATTTTTTTGTTTGTTTAGATGAAGTCTGATGATGTTTTGTCTTGACATGTTTCCATCCCCAAGGACCAACATGGACATTTCTCTTCATTGATCCCATCGGTGTTTTTATTATTTAATGATTTTAGTCTATAAGTTTTTTAATTTATTGTTAATTAACCCCTATTAATGAGTCTATCGTTGGATAATCTGCCAAAGTACTGATAAATAATGGTTCATATTGTCTACAGAGTCGGTGAACGACTAATATTTAGTCCAATTCAGATAACACTAAATGTAATATTTTGGACATAAAAAAAAATAAAAAAAATTGAATTCATCTTGACTTAAAATTACAAATACTTTATTTTCAAAAAACTTACTTTATGGCACTTTCTACACACACAAACAGTATTTTTAGTATTATAATGGTGATTGTCTATTATTAGACGTCTGGTATTTGGACAAAAATTATGATGAAATTGCATTCATGTTGTTGCTACTTTTATTGGAATCCACGTACTGGATTGTGGTGACTACATTTTCTATTTATATCATCATGGAAAAATTAATCTTAGACTCTGCTATTTTTTTTAATGTTCGAATAATCTTCTCTATAGATAATTTTAGACAACAAAATTATTTTGATAAATTAAAATTAACTTATACATAAATTATAAGCATGAACTTAGAAAAAACATTTACAGATTAATTTATTCATAATCTGCATAACTAATTTTAACTTCATGATGTGACTATTTAATTTTGCAGATTAAATTCAATCGAAAAACAACATCAGTTTTTTTTTTAAAAAAAAAATAAGTATGTTAAAATCCATTTACCTTGTATTCCTGCTTTTTGAACATTTTGATTAGACTGGCCCAAAGGCCCAAACAAGGGTGCAAATAATATTTGATGGTCTAGAAATCATTAACGATGTTCCTCTAGTACATAGTTTATCAACAGAGACACTATTGTTTGCTGACAACAGACAAAAAAAAGTATGTAATCAGATTCGAAAATTAAAAACAAGGTCCCACCTTGGATATTCTAAGAATCCAATTGTTAAGCTCGTATATTCTAAGATGGCTTGGAATGATAACAATAGGTTTGATGAAATAGATAATTATATGAAGTAAATGCTGCAGACAAAATTGGCTTTTTGAAATTCCAAGTTCATTGTCTTCCTTTTGAATTTCCAATGTGAAGAATCTTCAAGTCATGTAAACGTTAAGATGGCTGAATTGTGGACAATGAAGTGAAAGAGACAGAAATATCGATTTCATGAAAAAACAATAATCCTACTAGAAAGTTTTTTCAGAAATTATACAAGGACTTTGACCAAAAAAACATTCATCACAAGAACAAGCTTGTGTTCATCCATCCATAAGATTGTGTGTGAAGCGGAGGCAGCAGAAACAAGAGCATTATTGTTTCATCGTATCATGTTGTTTTACGAAGCTTTACACTCTCACAGGCTTTTGAAGCACGGCTGATAATACAGCCAGTGACTTACCTGATCCAACACTATCAACCTTTTCTCCCACAACCCACTTCAACTTTTTGTACCCAAACCGTTCGATCAACCTAGTTAGCACCCTTTTCTTCTCTTCATCAACACAGTAGAAGTTATCCACCCAAAACAAACCACCGGCCCGCAAAACACGATCAATATCGAACATCAAAAACTCCATCTTCTCGTGCCTCCCCCCACCATCCAAACCACTCGCAGCACGCACCAAATCAAACACATTGTCAGAAAACGGGAACCTATGATCCAAGCTCAAAAATAGAGGGAAAAGTCCTCGTGCAGCAATGAATTCACTGAATGGAGCACCAATATTTAATGTGGTAGTAACCACAGTGACATTCCTCTCAGCCATCACAGCACCAAAGGACCCAGACCCACCTCCAACATCAAGCCCTATCCTAATTCCACCACCTCCCAAAGTCAACACATCATCAACTAGAAAATCATTCTTACTCCTAGACTTCACAAACCTCTGATTCTCATACCCATTGACCAAATCAAAGCAACCAATGCAATCTCTAGTCAACTTCTTACCCTTCAAACACTCAAAACTCTTGCAACCTAAACCACTCCAGTTAACAGTGTTGTTAACTGGAGTTTCCCAAAGCGATGTGGGAAAAGGGTGTAGAAGACCCACCTTAGAAATAGTTTTAGCAAGACACCTTCTTCTCGGTAAAGGCTCGCACCCCTTCGAAACGAGTTTCTGTGCCACACTCCAATCATTGGGGCAGGGTCCAGAAACCTTGTAGCTCATGTACTGAGACAACAAGTCCGAGGATTTGTGGCAGGAGTGACCCACAGATGAGACCATTTCGGTGATTCCAGTTTTGGAGTCTTTGCCCAGAGGAAGCTGGTGGCGACGGAGAAAGAGTTTGAGTTCGTTGGCAGTGTTATTTCGGGAAAGGTCAATGTTTTGGTAGCCGAGGAGGTCTTTTTCTATCTGGGCAAGTTTCTTTTGCGACACATTGATCTCTTGGAGAATGAGGGTTACTTGTTCGGAGATGAGGGAGAAGTTCTTGTGGTGGGTGTGAAGATCTTTTGGGGAAGAATAGAAGGCGTAGAGGGCGAAGAGGTTGGTGGTGATGACGGAGAAGATCATGAGAATGTTAACTGCGGAGGAAGACAGGGTTGCTCTTCTGAATCTGGCAGTTCCATCGCCTATTTTCAGAGACACGGAACCCATCTCTTGGCTTGGTTTCACAACAGGAATTGGAGAGTGAAGAAGAACACTACATTCATTTGTGTAAGAGAGGAACACGACACGGAGTGGAACATTGTGTGTGTGTGTGAGAAAGAGACAGAGAAAGTAGGTTGTGGTTGTGGTGTGTTGCTCGTTATATTACACGTGAGCTCTTTCGCTTGCTGTCATGCACAGAAAATCGCATTGTCTCTCATGAATTGAAGGCCACCTTATCATTTCATTTTAGGCTCTTGTTTGCTTCTGAGAGAGAAAAACCCAACTAGAATGGCATCCGGTAAAGTTAATTAAGTTTATCTTCGCTACTTCGTTCGTGGTGCTGGCAACTAACCTTCTCAATCCTTTAATATGCTCTCCATTTACTTTCAAAATGGTAAAACCTAATAAACTAGACCTGAACAATTTAAACAGAGAAAGACAAATCTGAATATAATTAAAATAAAAACCTAATTTTCTCCATTAAATGTATAACTTTATCACCTTGCATGTTCATTTTATCAATTATACAGTTCACTCTACTCCTTAATCTTTCCATCAAGTCTAACCCATATCATCTAGCTTCGCTTCGTTACTTTGATGAAGGAACCAAAATTTTAAAAATTTAAATTCTGATAAATCAAATCATGAAAATTAACTTATAAAAGACTAAATATATTACAATTGTATTAAAACCAAAGTTATTGTATCCATACTTTGAAAACAGGCCATGCCGCTGTAAAATTTTAAAACTAGGAAGACAGTGTAACAACTATAAAATTTCTGTGAGCCCAAGGACTAACCACAATACCAGATCAATGTCGGCTAAATACATTTTCACAAAATCTCAAAAGAATAGCAAAACAGTTTCATTCTAAAAAAGTTTCCAATTCCATCCTTTGGGACAGTTTTACACTTATTCTTAAGATTTTAAATGGGGCACTCACACCGCAGGAAAATCATGATTTAGCACTAGCAGCAACAATAACGGGAATAGTACGAAATTATTAGCAGTTGGGCCAATTAGTATTGCATGCACAGTTATCATCCCCCGAAATATAAGAACATTGACAGCCAAACTTCAAAGGTTTGTGCTTCTGCCTGTTGTGCTTCTGATTCAATAATCTGATGTCATTTGGCAGCTTATGTTCACAACAGTGAACTTTATAGAGGCTAAGAGCATTCGCATAGAAACACTGTAGGTGCAAGCCAGGATGACGAAGAGTACAGTTTCAAAATTCAACAATTCAGGGGCATACATTATTATGGAAAACATATGCAGTAATGTGGTCAATAATCAAAATTCTGAAATACGGTAAGGCACGCAGCAGCAGCAATCCAATGCCTTATCCCCGCCTACCAAAAGGAAACAAGAAAAGCCAGAACAATCCCCACCAGTAAGCTCAACAATTTTTAGCTATTGCTTCTTGTCTTCTGCTTTCCTTGGCTGAAAGAAGGGCATATAAAATACACAAATTAATTAGAACTGTTGTAACTATAGACTATACTTCACAGATAGAAGCCGTATTGAAGACAATGAATAAAAGTCGTATTCAACACTAAACGAAATTGCTGAGTTATCAGAATAGAAGTTGTAAAGCCATGCATATAAACTGTAACTGTAGAGGCATAAGGTAACTACATAAAAAAAATCCATCAAACATCAGTGATAACATATTTAGACAATGTTTGGACAAACTTCTTCACAACCAGTTAAAGGAGAAGAATATTAGGTAAAATAAACAGAATTTCTCCAATATTTTAAAATTAAATTATGCACTTCAGTTCTGGAAAAGTTAAATGAGAAAATTTCTATAAAAGTTGAGTGCATAAGTTGATTTTAGTTTTATGGAAGAAGCTAAATTCATTTTAACTCTCAATTTTCTTACAAATGATTGAGAATAAGCTCATCCAAAGTGAGTATTCCGACTTATCAATCAGCAACACAATTACAATAAAAACACATTAAGTCCATTGTATCACCCACAAAAATACCACACATTCCCTTATAGCACAGCTCGCGAATCCGCAAAATTCTCCGGTTATGGTGCACATACCCATAACCAAAACTAACAAGCCTAAAAACAGTTTTGCAAACCACACCTCACTTCAAATAGTCACTAATCTTCCATCTACAAAATCTTCATTCACCGGCATATCAAAACTCTACACACCATCTTTTTGGTTCCCACCTAGAATCAGGTACTAATCCCCGAAGTATGAGGATTTATTCAAAGAAATGACCACTTCTCATAGATGTTTTTACCGAAAACGGGTCTGAGAGAGGAACTTCTAATGCATAAAGGACTATAGTATCTGTTAACTATATCACCTATGTTTGCACTCTAAACACAATCTAAATTGTGAAGTATCACATAATAAGATCAATGAAGCATTTTCATTTAAATTAAACATGTAAAATTGAAAATGAGAACTCACTTTGGTGGGGGGTGCAATTTGAGAAAGTTCCTCGTCGGGGATGATAACAGGCCAGGATTCCCCTGCTTCACGGAACATCTGCTCCGTCTCGAGGTGCTGACCCTTTTCTAGAATCAAGTTCCTTATGCTCTGTGCCGGTGTCGCCGTCGCGTCGAACACTTCCTCCACGCCGTTCACGAACGTCACCGTTATCTTGGGCGCGCACTCTACCTTGCCGCGCTTTACCTCCACTTCGCACGCCGGGTTCGATTCCTTGGCCTTACGCGAGTTGCATTGCGCCAGAAACTCCATACACGACGCCGTTCGCGGATCCAACGCGTTGAACTCGATTTTCACTCTCGACAGGAACTTCAACATTGTGCTATCCGACTCGGTGTCGTAAAATCCAAAACCTTAATCAAGATGGCGAAGAACACGTAAAAGGAGAAACCGAATAAAGTTTCAGGGGATGGAGGGGCTTAGGGTTTCCTATTTCCATTTTTTGCTTTATCATATTATCGATAATTAACAATTACTGTAATTAATGTTCAATATTATAATTAATTTTACTGTTAATTTTAATATTCAGACGGAAATAAGGTTTTATTATTTAATTATTATTTATACCATTATATAGAAAGAAATTATTTAATAATTCTTTTGTGGTGTCAGTTTAATTAGACAATTTTACCTTTTAACAAATAAAAAATAATTTTTTTATTTATTTAATAAAATAAATAAATTAAATAGCTTTTTATTTCAAAATAATTAAATGAGTTTTCTTTAAAAAACAACAGTCACGTAATATTTTTAATATTATTCTTATAAAATTATATATTTTAAATTATATTATTTTTATTTTTTAATTAATTACTCATAAAAATAATAAAATTATATATTTTTTAATTAGATTATTTTAATGTAATAAAAGTATGAATACGGATATAGAAATTCATGTATTTTTGCTTGTGTTGTAATTAAATTAATGTAAATACAAAGTTAAGCGAGTGAAAATATTTGCTTAACCATTAATTGATTTGAGTTTTTTCATGTAAATATATTATTTTTTAAGTTACTTTTTCTAGTCCTTAATTATAAAAAAATATAATCAAACTCATATTCACTTTAATAATGTATACACCTCCAAATTAATTCAACATAGAGAATAAGAGAATTTTGTAATTTGTTATATTGATACAAAAAACAATTAAGAAATATTAATAACTATTTATTTTTAAAAAAAATTGAATTTAATGGTTATGAATGGTTGGTGTAAAACGATTTTACATTCAGAAATGATTAAATTTTAATATTTTGTCACATTACATTACATTTTTTAAATTAGTTTTATTAAGATCTCTTGATTCGTATATTAAAATAGATTGTTACTGCTCTTATTATTTAGTAAAAAGTGCATTATTCACAGTCCACTTAAACGTCCGGTGTTTAATTTGTTATGCAATCCAACGGTTGTTTCTAAGGAAGCATCGTTCTAAAAATAGTTAGATATTTCACTGTAACATACTCAGGAGATCTAGGTGCCTAAGAACGTGGTTGATTTAAGATGCAATAAAAGCCTAAGAATGTAGTTTAGTAAGTAACTTTATTATGCTACCAAAATTTGATCATTAAACTCAATGCACTAAACTAAAAAAAAAAATCAATAAACTATCCAAAAGATAAAGAAATGCTAGCAATATTATCTCTAATACTCTTTTACACTGTATCTTATTGATTTAAATTTACTGAATCTCATTAAAATCAGGTGAGGAAATCATTAAAAAAGTAGTGAGAGCCATATAAATTGGTGATTTTCAAACATTTTCAATTAATAACAGCGAGTGCTTAAAACAGAGTATTGCTGCTATTAGTCTAAAATATTGTTGTAGAAATACATCGAGAAAAAAAATTATACAATCACAAACTATTTTGATAAATTCAAATTAGCTTTGGAAGACTATCATATTAAAAGGAAAAGATCATTTAAATCCAGAAAAAATATAGGATTTTCAGTGACCTTTTACTGTGTGGTCCTGGTCCCTATCCTACGCCTTGGAAGAATTGGGTTCAGTTCAGAGCAATTGTCACAACTCACTCATTATAATTGGGATGTGTTTAGTGGCACATGCAATTTAAACATGTAAAAAATTACTGTGCTAGTAATAATTGACGAGGAAGAAAATGATGCAAAATTTATAGGATTATTTTACCTGTAGTTTTTAAAATATGTTTGATGACCTATTTAATCTAACACTTTATTTGGATGTACTAGAAAATTAGAAAGTGAAAAAAAAAATTAGAATGGAAATTGGCATCATTTGATTTACATAAAAAATGGAAATGGATAAAAAGTAAAATGGTTTTATTTGTTATTTTAATATTGCTTGCTTAATTATTTTTATTATTATGTTAAAAACTAAAAGGAAAAAAAGTAACAAACCAAATGTGTATACCAATTTAAGCCCTTTTTTAAACATAATCTACACTGTTAAATTTTCATTTATTATTCACACATCATTATTATGTTTTTTTTTTTTTTTTTATACCTCTTTAATT
>Ga0209700_104544_pt1 | contig 24819 bp, 11 predicted proteins | sample SiratroredBW_FD_187528 | JGI IMG/M metagenome (GOLD analysis project Ga0209700, IMG submission 187528) | Root nodule microbial communities of legume samples collected from California, USA - Siratro red BW (SPAdes) (version 2) | ecosystem: Host-associated > Plants > Roots > Nodule | place: USA...
AAAGGCAAACAAACAAAACACACAAAGAAATGAGCCACAAGAAGTAATCAGCTTTTTGAAATTATACACACCGATATATGTGGTCCTTTTGATGTAAGTTCTTTCAATAAAGAAAAGTACTTTATCACTTTTTCTGATGATTTTTCACGTTATGGACATGTCTATTTACTGCATGAGAAATCTCAAGCAATGAATGTCTTGGAAATTTATATAAATGAAGTGGAAAGGCAATTAGACAGAAAGGTTAAAGTCGTCAGATCAGATAGAGGTGGTGAGTATTATGGAAGATATGATGAAAGTGGTCAACATCCTGGTCCGTTTGTTAAGTTCCTAAAGCAACGTGGTATTTGTGCTCAATACACATAATGTCGGGTATACCACAACAAAATGGTGTATCAGAAAGGCATAATCGAACCTTAATGGATATGGTTAGGAGCATGTTAAGCAACTCATATTTACCTGTATCGTTGTGGATGTATGCTTTAAAAACTGTCATGTATTTGTTGAATAGGGTTCCTGGTAAGGCAATTCAAAAGACACCTTTTGAATTGTGGACAGGAAGGAAACCCAGTTTAAGACACCTGCATGTTTGGGATTGTCAGGCAGAAATTAGAGTATATAATCCTCATGAAAAGAAACTGGATGCAAGAACAATCAGTGGATATTTCATTGGTTATCCAGAAAAGTCAAAAGGGTTTAGATTTTATTGTCCTACCTATAGCACACGGATTGTTGAAACTGAAAATGCTCGGTTCATTGAGGATGGTGAAACCAGTGGGAGTGAAGCTTCACGAAATGTGGAGATTAAGGAAGTTAGAGTACAAGTTCCTTTAACTAGTAATTATACTTCAAGAATTGTTGTTCCTCTGGTTGATGAACCACACAATGATCAAGAAGAACAAATTAATGATCCCAAAGTTAACAACGAACATGTAGTAGAACAACCACAATAAATAATATTAAGAAGATCTCGAAGAGAAAAGAGATCTGCCATTTTGAATGATTATGTAGTTTATTTACAAGAGTCAGAAAATGACTTAAGTATTGATAATGATCCAGTTTCATTTTCAGAAGCCATGAATAGTGATAATTCTGATAAATGGTTAGATGCCATGAAAGATGAGCTTAAGTCAATGGCACAAAATTGTGTATGAGATCTTGTAGAATTGCCAGAAGGATGTAAGAGAGTTGGTTGTAAATGGGTCTTCAAGACTAAACGTGACTCTCATGGCAATATCGAACGTTACAAGGCTCGATTGGTTGCCAAAGGTTTTACTCAGAAGGATGACATTGATTATAAGGAAACATTTTCTCCTGTTTCTAAGAAAGATTCTTTCAGAATCATCATGGCATTGGTAGCTCATTATGATCTTGAGTTGCACCAAATGGATGTTAAAACCGCTTTTCTGAATGGGGATTTAGAAGAGGATGTTTATATGGACCAACCAGTAGAGTTTCATTGAAGAAGGAAAGGAACACATGGTGTGTAAACTTAAGAAGTCAATATACGGACTTAAACAGGCTTCCAGGAAATGGTATCTTAAGTTCAATGATACTATTACGTCTTTTGAATTTAAGGAAAACATTGTTGATCGATGTATATATCTGAAAGTCAGTGGGAGCAAGTTTATATTTCTGATTCTGTATGTTGATGATATCTTGCTTGCAACTAATGATCTTGGTCTTTTAAGTGAGACTAAGAAGTTTCTCTCTAATAACTTTGAAATGAAAGATATGGGCAAGGTATACTATGTGATAGGAATAGAAATATTCCCTGATAGATCGCAAGGATTGTTGGGTTTGTCTCATAAAGCATATATTAATAAAGTTTTATAGAGGTTCAGAATGGATAAATGTTCAACATCTCCCATTCCAATACAGAAAGTAGATAAATTTAGTCTCATGCAATATCCAAAGAATGAGTTGAAACGGAAACAGATGGAGAATATTCCTTATGCATCTATTGTTGGGAGTTTGATGTATGCTCAAACATGTACAAGGCCAAATATTAGTTTTGCAGTTGGTATGCTTGGTAGATACCAGAGTAATCCAGGATTGGATCATTGGAAAGCTGCAAAGAAAGTCTTAAGATATTTACAAGGAACAAAGAATCACATGCTTACTTATAAGAGGTTTGATCACAATGAGGTGATTGGATATATAAATTCAGATTTTGCTAGTTGTATAGATACCAGAAAGTCTACATTTGGCTATGTGTATCTTTTAGCCGGAGAGCGATTTCATGGAAAAGTGCGAAGCAGTCAGTCATTGCTGCATCCAAAATGGAAGCTGAATTTGTGGCATGCTTTGAGGCCACAGTTCAGGCTAATTGGCTACGGAATTTTATTTCAGGACTTGGAGTTGTTGACAGTATTGCCAAGCCGCTGAAAATTTACTGTGATAATTCTGCAGCAGTCTTCTTTTCTAAAAACGACAAGTATTCCAAAGGTGTTAAACATATGGAATTGAAATACTTTGCCGTTAAAGAAGAAGTTCAGAAACATAGAGTGCTGATAGAACATGTTAGCACCGAGCTTATGATTGCTGACCCTTTAACAAAAGGGTTACCATCCAAAGTATTTACTGCCCATGTAAAGAAGATGGGCATTATGTGTACTAGTGAATGTTAAATGTTTATTAATGCTATTTAACACTCTGAGCTCATTGTTGTTCAAGTTTCTGAAATATATGTTTTCTACTTTATGAATGTGCATGCAAATTATGATTATGGTGTAGAAAACAGATTATGCTATTATTGATGATGAAAGATGACATTATGTTTGAACCCATTAAAGAATTCTCATTATGAGGTCATATTAAGGAGAAGGACGATACAGTAGTAAATGGAAGGAAATGTGTCGATTGAATGACATGTAACCGCCATGACTCTTATTATTCCTATATCTTTAAGTATGACGAATGATGGAACCAATTTTATTGAATGTCCTTTAATGCGCATTATGACTTATGTAATTTATTAACATGAGTCAAGTGGGAGAATGTTAGAATAAATAAATAAATTATTCTACAATGTGATATTATATAATGTAACTTATGTGAAATATTATTATGGGCCAGTATGTGATTTAATAAAACTAAAAGGACATTTTGGTAATTATGAGAAGTGGTTTATTTAATAAATAATTGATAGGTAACCGATCTGATGGAGATATAAAGAATATAGGGTTCTGTCTCTGCAGTATAAGCGTTCTTCACAATTAAAGTAACTGAAAGAGATAGATTGGGTGAAAGAAGAATCAAAAGAAGAGATAAAGAGAAGAAAGAAGATCTCTCATGGATCAAGGTAAGTCTCTCTTATTATCCTATGTGTGAGAATCATAAATTCTGATGATCTTGTGGAATGTTTATAATTAATTATTCTCATTATGTTTTAATTTACAGATACCTGACTTCTAGTTATCAAAACTTGACCCTTTTTAAAATAAGAATAACTTTTTAAGATTTCCAACTACTATTAATAGAGATAGTTATAGTTATATAAGATGAATTTATTTTTGTAAATCAAAAAGTAAATAATAATTCTTATGATAAGATAATAACTTAATTTCTGAAATTGATGAAAATTTGTGACTTTAATTGTAAAAATCTCAACTAAAATGATCCATTATTAAAAAAGATATAACCTTTAGAAATCTTCAATCACACAACCATTATTAATATTGATAATCACCTTTAAGACAACAAGTTACCTTAGAAGCCCTATTAATCTCAACACCATTGTGACCCTCCACTTATACATCAAACAATAACACCTTAATTTACATAATGGTCATGTGGTGTGTTCCTTGCTCATATATATTGTATATATATGTAATCTGTTCAAATATCAATTTATTAGACAAATTTATAATTATAATTATTTAAATTACTCTGCTTTTATTTTCACCAGTAAATTAACTTTTTCCAACTTCCAACACAAGGTGCATCATGATGAGTACTTCAAAATTTGCATCTAATTAATTAGGTCAATATCCCTATCAACTTCCATAATTAAATTTCAGAACTAAAAGAAAACTTGTAAAAGTAATCTTTTACATAATTTTGAAACTTTAACTTATGAATTGAAAAATTTGTGCTAATTGATAAAAAAAAATGAAATTGAAAGGGTGCAATTAGAAGAGAGAGAGGTGTTAAAAGTAATCCTCTTCGATTATTATTGTAATGAACAAAATCTTGGCTCGTTCTTCGTGCAAGCATATGATTTATTCCTATACCTCCATGAGTGTAAGGAAAGTTCAAAGTATCTATATAATATATTTTCAGATTATATAATTCAAAATTTACAATTATATTTTTATATTAGATTTTAGAAATTATTTATGAATTTCATAATAGTATTATTACGAGATTATGTAATAATCGGAGAGTCAATCTATTATAATTATGGATTGTTGGATATGGAATGCTACAATTAATTTAACTAACTTACAAAATATTTATCTCTATACTTTATATAATTCAACGTTTAAAACTAGATATCACACTAACCACACTAACTCGGTGGTGTATTTGTTTTTCTGGAAATAAACACAACGAGTGTGAAAGGATAAGGTTATGAATAAAAAATAATTTAAAAAATTTGAGAAATATTTTTTTCAGGTTCTTTCTTCATTCTGGTGCAGAGATTAGTCAAAAAAGTTACATTTTACTATATTTATTTATATAATTAATTTAATATGATAATAAATTATTTTATAATAAATTTATAAAATATAATAATTTAATTTTTAGTTAAAAGTAATCAATAATATTATAATTATATTAATTAAAAAATAATAATTCATTAATTTTACTTAAAAAATTAATTATATTTAATTTTAAATTAATTTAAACTATAATTTTATCTATTAAAAAATTATTTATCAATTACATCTATTACATCATTTAAAAATTTTCATAAACTTTTTATTCAAATTTTATAATTTTTTCTTTAATTTAAACAATCAAACTTTTCATATACTTTCCTCATAAATCATCTTAAACTGAAATAAATCCTAATATCAACAATTGATATTTGAAAGGTTGAATAAATTATAAAATAAAAAGGAAAAATAAATAGTTTCGAAAATTTGGAGCTCCAAAAAGGAAAATATGAGGTGAGGAAGTGAAAATCTGCTATGACTAAAGGCTCTTTGAAAGCCTCTATTTAACTAACATGAGATGGTTCTTTGTAGGCATTTAGTTTCGTATCCCATAATTTCAATATGGACCGTGGTGAAATAATCAATTCACACTTGATAACATACATATTTTAAACCTTTCATTTATTTCTTCTTCTTAATAGACCGTCACTCATCATTCACTGGTTCTTTCAGACCCATTTGTCGGAACCTTCTATCAATGTCAGGAACCACCTTGCTCACCCATTATCCCGTCACACCTGTATTATCTTTGAAGGGGTTTGTTTAAAACAAAAAAAAATCATGTGCTGCAGCTGTTGTGTAATTTTATTTTACATTGATTATTTTAGAAAAATTTCGGAATTATATAATTTAGAATTTATTTTTTAAAATATGCATACATATTCGATGGTATAATTCTTAATATTCTGAATCGAATAATTCAAAACATTATCGTGCAATTCAAAATATATTCTGTTATTTAAAAATATATTTTGGATTGTGAAATCCAAAATGCATTTTTAGATTCTTAATTATATTTTACATTTCACTTTATAAAATACATTTTTGATTTGTGCAATCTAAAATATAATTTCAGATATGATATGAAAACTCATTTTAAATTGTATAATCGATAATGTATTATATAATTGAAAAAGACATTTTAAATTATGCAACCTATTTTTTATTTAGAAAAAAAAATCATTAAGCTGTTTTTTATTAATATATGAATTATTTTAACATGTAGAGTTATGGCTAGGATAAGAAGTGATGTGTCCAAGCAATGGAAGAGATTTGAACAAGTTGTTCACGGTAATGAAACTAATATTAGGTGTACTTGGAGTAAAATATAATTAACAAGACAGATTTCTTCTTTTATACTAATCAGTTTTATTGATGATGTTGTCTTAAATTGTAGAGTTAGTTAAAAATAAAAAACTTTACTTAATTGTGACATTCGGTCATGTAGTATTATCTATATTTACAAATACTTATAAATTTTTGTATTAGGATCGAAGAGAATTAAAATTGATTTTGTATGATAAAAAGTTAAGTAAAATTGTCATCCCTTTATTTAAAAGGAAAGTTTGCATTTTATGTACCACTTACTATTTCTATATTTTTGATATTTATCACTTTTTCACAACTTAACAAAATATATGTTTTTTTTTTTTCATTATCTATTTGTTTTTGTAAGACTTTAAAATAAGAACTACTAAACCAAATTGAATTATCTTATACATCTATTTGAGTAAGTAATCTTATATATATCAAATACACATATAAATACATTAAAAAGTATGTCATGTATCACATTTTTAAGTTTTAATTAGCTCATCTTTTATAAAAAAATTAATGTAATTTGATTCAACCAATTTATCTTTTGTTCTCATCTTATAGATTTATATCAAACAACTTATTCACTTCACCGTGTATTTTATTCTTTCCAAAATTGAGATTTTTAAAATAATCGAGTGAGTACAAAACAATGTAATAGTTGAAATTATGCTCTAATTACACAATTTATAAAAAATAATATTTTTTGAAATAAATTAAAAATTTTGTGTTCTAAAATATACACTCTAACCAAAATAATATTTTCACTTATAATTTGACCAATTTAAAACTAAAAAAAAAGTATTTAATATTATATATTATATAATATGAGAGTCTTTATATTGTAAGATTAGAAACTAAATACGAAAATCTTTAACCATAAAAAATTGCACTTGAGACTTGTCACCATCCAGCAACCAGTGACCAACCTTTACGGTATATACAAACACTCCAAGACTAACACAATCACTACCACAATAAGCAATTTAATTCTAGAAGGGTAAATTTGAAATTTTAAAATTTATTGGGGGTGGAGACTGAAATTATAGGGGTGGAGGAAGAAATGACCCACTTTCCATTGCCTTTAGTTCAACTTGGTGCAGAGGGGAAGTAGAACTGTTGTGTGGTTGGGCAGTGAGAGCAGAATGGCGGAGACTCCGTCTCTGATTACTCTCTGCATGGACGCTCTGGCGCAACAACTTCTCCATCCATTCGACGATCTTCTTCTTCCTTCCATCTACCACCTTCCTTCTCACTTACTCAACACCTTCATCACGCGTTTGCCCCCTTTCGCACTTCGCACATTCCACCACCACCTGTACCTTCCCTCACTCTATCACTTCAAACCTTCTCCTCTCTCTCTTCTAACCGTTTTCCATTTTCTGTTGTTGCCGGAACAGGCCGTTCGACGAGGAAGGCTTTTCGCGCGACCACTCAACTAACAAGAGGAAACGCGCGGGGTTAGTAGGATAAATTGCGTTCTGTAAGTAAATTGCATTCCGTTTGTTGCTGATGGAGAATGTCGTTTCGTTTCAGGGATTGGAATCTGAACTCAGCTTGGCAGAGGTTGTTTCGCCTGCGCTGGCCTCAGCGCGTTCAGCTGGTTCAGCCAACGGACTGGCAGCAGCTCTACTGGGAGACTCATTTGCAAGAGTATGTTATAAGCTATGTATAAATTAGATGAACATCTATATGAAATGTGTTTTTCTACGAGTTAAAATTAAAGAAAGCATGTGTTAATTTGTAAAAGTTATTTCATATTAGTTTCTCCAGAAACAAATTTTTTACTTGAATATGAACTAGTTTTAGTTTATGGAGAAATTTATGCTACTTTATTCTCTTTATTTTCATCTTCTAGAAGTGTTTGAAGTTTACCTAAATAGGTCGTATGTTTAATTGTTTTATCGGTTAATGTTGGTTTCGTTTTAAATTTAATCAACTTGAAATGACAGTTGCTTAGATGAAGCGGCGGAGGTAGCACTAATCCCGTCGTTTAGTGGGTATATCGGTGACATACAGATTTCAGGTACTGTGATTATGGATTTTTATTTACGTTATTGAAAATTTACGTCTGAATTTTCCTTCCACTTCCAGCTTAGGCGGAAGTATTTTCCCTTTTGAAAGTTGTTATGGAATGATTTAAGTTTGCTACTCCTATGATACTGTTTCTTTTCTTGTTATCCACGAAGAAGAGATGTGATTGTGAGTTAGTGACATGAGAATGAAATGTTAGTGTTTTATTAAGGCATATAGATAATCTGTGTGACTTTGACGTATTTAATGTGGTCCAGGATGTTGTTGACTGATGACAAAGAATAATCGAGTAATATGGATGATTGGAAGTTTCTTGAATTGCTTGATCATCCTTTTTTGCATCAACCTTCAATTGTTTAAATTATTTCTAATACACCTCCTGCATTTTGGAAGAAACTAAGTATTTGCTTTGCATCAATGCCATTACAGTGTACGTATGTTTAAGGTGTCCTCAACTTTGTGCGTAAATAATCTTATTATCAGGCTGCACAACCCTTCATTCTCCCTTTCTATCCTTTTAGTTATTGACAATTTACTGGATTTTCTTTACTTTGGCCCTCTTTTTTTCAGACAGTACACTAAAAAATATTGGCTTTGTGGGGGATACAAGCCATTCAACATGTGACCATTCAAAATTGTCTTACCATTGCCTACAATTTGGTAGCCATGTGAGGTCAGATATAAATTTTATAGTATCATAATTTATATGGAAATGATTGGTTAGGGTTGCCTTTAAATAATAAAGAGAAGAGCTATGGATTTCATTTTTCTGTTCTTTAATATAGTGAAATACTTTTCTAATGGAAAAGTTAAGTGTTCAATAGTTAGTTCCATCTTTCTTTAATTATCTGTTTCAGATTCATCTCACTAGCGAGTTTTCCATCAGGGTTGTCACCCGGTGATAAGTAGGATATGATGCATAACCCCCAAACTACATCCATCACTTTAATTTGGTGAAGCACTGTAGTTTGGTCATATAATTGTCGTGATGTCCATATGTGCACATTAAAAAATCTAAAATCACTCATGATGACCATTGATAACTCACCTATGATTTAAATGCAAATTAAGTCAAAACAATTATTTAAAAGCATAACATAATCGAACTTGACAAAAAATATAAATGTTGAAAAGCTCAAATCAACTAGAGAGAAAGTCATATTATAGTATATAAGTGGGTGCAAACATCAACTTACAAGTCAGTTTTGTGTGGATGAGTTATGCTTAAAGTCAACTTTCTTATGATGGTGTCAAAGTAATTCATATCGAGTTTCCCCTAGTCATATGCTCAAGATGTCCAATTCTTAGCGTGAGAAAATGTGTTAAAGAACCAATATCGATTAGAGATAAAGTTAAATTATAGTATATAAGTGGGTGTGAATCTCACCTTACAAACCGGTTTTGTGAGGATGAGTTAGGTTCAAAGTCTATTTTCTTAAGATGATATCAGAGTCATTTAAAGTTTATCCTAGTCAAGTTATTGGGTCTCATGTCACCTGCTATTGGGTTCCTCCTAGAAACACGCTATCAGGTTCCCCTTAGTCACACACTTGAGATGTCCAATTCTCGGCATGGAGGAAGGTGTTGGGGAACCCATATCAACTAGAAATAAGATCAAATTATAATATATAATTAGGTGAAAACTTCACTTTACAAGTTGGTTTTGTGAAGATGAGTTAGACTTAAAGTCCAATTTCTTAAGAGTAAAAATGAAAATGCACACCCAAATGAAGAGGCAAGCAAGTTTCAAAGACAAATATTAAAGAATAAAGGGAGATGTCATAGACCAACTCTCCCAAAACATTAATTGATAGGTGAAGGCTCGCAAATGATTTTAATCTAACACCCACTCACACAGGATTCCTTTGGGATACCAAAATTCCACCTTGCCTTTGGGCAATGATGATCGACTTCCTCAAACTTAATACCATGGCGGATTAAGTCTCCTTAAAGCACAATATATTCAATGAGGATCATGAATGATCTTACATCGAACATCTAAGTAGAGCAAAGGGGGAAATCAATAGTTTCAGTCCACAACAGGGCTATGAATAAAGATCATCGAAATTAGAGGATAAAGGGCGCTTTGAATACTGGATTGTGGCTCACGCATAAAATATAAACTAAGATTCTGTTTTTAGGGCTTTTTCTTTTATTGATAAGTAGTATAAATTTCAGATGGTATTAGCAGACCAGAATACCTCTTTATATTACATACCATTGGCTACTGTTTATTGTAAGCAAGAGTAAATCGACAAGCTATCTGAAATAGCAGATCTGGTCTGGTCTCATTAGGCACATCAAACTGGTCCCTCAGTCTGTGTGACTGATGACCAGATGAACCACTTACAACACTGTTTTCATCACTAGTTCAAAGTTTACGCTTTCTTTTGTCTGTAGTAACAATGTATTATAGCCATGCTAGTAACTACGTTATATATTTCTGCATTTTATCTTGGCCAATTATTCTGCACCTTATATCACTTCATCTTAATGCAGTTGTCTGTGGCTGCAAAATGTTCTATGTACTGCAGAAGCTAGTGTAAGTTGTATTTTATAGAATATTAAAGAGTTCATATGGCTTTTATCATTTTGGAGTTATGGTCATTATATTTTCTTAAGGTCAACACATATGTAGCTTTTAAAAGCTTACAGCAAATGCTAACAGTTATTATTATCGATGTAAAAAACTAACATCATCAATCAATTAGAAATCGCTACTTTAATGACTTTAAAGGTAGTTATTGTAAATGTTAACAGCTTAGGATACATGGCAGTTTATGATTGGATGACAATAAAAAAAAATCTTTACATTGATAGCGCATAACTTTGTGTAGTTCTTTTTTTTTTTTTTTTTTTTTTTTTTTTTTTGAACAGCATAACTTTGTGTAGTTTATTCATTGGAAACTCTTATAATTGACAAACTTTCAATTTAGGATCTGTTAGTAAAACAATGTGTTGTCTTATACTTTGACTTGTAGGTTTTGTTGGGAGAATGTAAGCTGCAGAGTCTGGTACTAAGATGTATCAGATCCAAGGAACAAGTAGGTTTCCTTCTTCCTATAGAGCTATATAGTCCGCATTAAAGATTTTATATTTTTGTACTTGCATGCCTGTACATATTATATCTATCCAAATCTTTAATTAATTGTATTTTTTCAATTTTTGCTTTTATTTACAAGATCTTGTGCTAAAGGGAGAGATAAGATTTCCTCTATGGAGAATGAGAGATCATAATCATTTCACGAGCAAATTAAAAGAATTTCTGTGTTGATCACCTAATGTAGTGCTAGACTATCTAACACTAAAGAGATGATAGTATAGAGAAGGGAAAGTTAACCCCAAGTTGTCTCCAAATGAATCCAATAATAAATTCAGACAATCAATATTCAAAATTTATGTGTAGCAAGAAAAGTTAGTAATAACAATAAATTAAAGAGGGAGGTTTGAGATGGTTGAGTAGGAAATTAAAATATATAATTTAGAAATAATAAAGAGAATAGGTTGACTCTCGAGTTCTTTCATAACAAATTATTTCTTAGTTTTCTTAAGATTATTATCCTTCAATTCCCTTCACATAGTTGAACTCAATCAAATAAGCGTCAATCAAATTTAACATATTCTTATTAGCAAAACAAGTGTCTACTAATATATTCATTATCTCACCTTGTCTCCAAGCGTATACTCAATGAGATGTATATCTTTTATCTCTTGACTAAGCGTACAAGAAATTGATTAAGACTTAGCGAATTAACCAAGAACTCTAATTAAAGGAAAAATAATTGTAATTGAATTCTCAACAAGCATTCAAAGACAAATAGTTTTCCAAAACTAGAATTCAAAAAGACCAACAATATAGCACAACTGATATAGAGAATGTAAACAACAAAACTTTATTAAATAGAAATCTCAGAATTCATCTTGAAATCATAAGAGAATCAACCCAAAGGAGTTTAGCCTTTCATAAGGATGACTAAAATACAAAAAAATAAAAAATAAAACTAGAGTTTATGCTATGGAGTGGTGTGTCTCTTTCATGCCTTCTCCAACATCTATTTATAATCTCCTTTTCTTCAAGAAATTAACTTAGATTTAATTTTCAGATATTGTTCTTGCAATTATCAGAAGTTTCCTCATGTATCAAAAATTAATTTTGTAAATATCTTCTCTCCTACTACAACATAATTCATTGGGGGACCTACAAAAAGTTACTTAAGATCTTAAAGTGAGATTTATCATTAATGTAAAAATTGAATGAGATTTTGAGAGATATTATATATATATATCCTACCTGGCATGAAGGGACGTACCAAAAAGTAATGCAAGATCTCAAAATAAGCTCTTGCACTAAAGATGCTCATGATACTACTATCTTGGACGTAAGCATTTTGTGCCTTGTGTGTATGGTCAGATTGCGTATGTTCAGTTTAAGTCACTTGAATTAATTGGGTTGTCATATATATTATATGCTGATTGAAGGGTGAGATACCATGACCCTTTTATGAATAGTTGCTATTGATGGTTACTATTAAGTAGAAAGACATTTTTTTTTCTGTCTCTCTAAATGGGGCCTGATGATGATTTATAAATTCAAATTCAACACCTTTTGCTCAAAGAGGAGAATGTACAAGTTTCCTACTTGGTGAAGCACCTTTCAGATCTGGTGTTAAAATATATCTTACTCTGCAAATATGATTGATTATATCAATACTTTGTCGAAGTGTTAAATGCATCTTTATGACCTTATCAATGGTTTAACAGATTGATGGATTATGCAAACTTCTTGCACAACATTCTAGAACGTTAACATCTCTGGAATTTGTTCACTGCACATTCTCCACAGACTTTATTAATGCAATATTTGGTTCTTTAGTCATAGAGGGTGTTCAAAAACATGGGATCCAACATTTGTCAATCATTTCGTCAACTTTCCTTGAACCATGTGCAGTTTCTTTACCTAGTGGACTTGTGTCATTTCTGTCTTCAGGAAGGTACGTGAGTGTAAATTCACTTTTTTATTATTGGCAACTTTGTTTACACTTTGTAGTTTTATTGATGTATTCCCTGTGTATTCATGAATACTTCAAAGAATTAAATTGTAGGTTAATGTAACTTGTTAGGAGGTTTTTCTAAGAATAAAGGGTTCTAGTATATATCCAGGCTTGGCCATTTGTTTTTATATACTTAACCTAGTCATATAAATAAGAAAGTTGCTCACATTGTTGTGTATATCCAATTCCATTTTAATCATATACCTCTATTTTTTTCTCTCACTTTCCACAATCTTCATAACTAAACAACTGCTGATACATGTATTTCTCAAGGAATTTTGTGTCTAGTTGTTTCTTTATTTTTCTCCTTTCGCTGCCATTTGGGGGCACACAAGGAAATCTAAAAAATAGCTTTTACCTAAATGTAATATTATAAGCAAGATAGTTAAAATCAAGATTATGATTAGGATTTTGAGGATTTACAAAATCGTAGCACAAAACAAGGATTTTACTTTCATATATATATATATATATATGAAAGTAAATAATTAAAGCAAAATAAATAATTGTCAATAGAAGGGTTAGAGGTCTTGATTTTCGAAGTCATTAAGCTTCTACATTTTATTTTGTAGAATCAATATAAGTTTATAAAAAAAAAAAGATACAAGTGATTTGCATGGTACAATTAACACTCAAAAAGGTGTTATTTCTTGATTTTCCAGTTCAGTGGAAGTTTACTTATCTCATGCTTTTCTCTTTTCATAGATCACGATCCCTTCTATTTATCAACTCTAAGTGATGAGGAGTGGGAATAGGCCACTTCTGCTATCGGATACTTAAAAACTTTTAGTTGAAATTGCAAACGTATTTTCGGGCACAAATTTCCTACTGCTAGTGTGTATTTCCTTGAGATCTGTGATACCCATATTCAGTTAATTGATTGGTTCAGAAGTTCAAATAGTTTTTTCCCACAGCCGTCAAGATGAAAGCCCAATTTGACAAGTAACGGGCAAGTGCAGTTTGGCTTTACAAAGTACACCAAAAAATGTCGATCCATCATCGATTGTAGTATCTCATGATCACACACATAATTTGAATCAGAAACACTGCAAGTTCATAAAATTGAAAGATTTCACGATGTAATTCACGATTTTGACAATCTTGATTATAAGATAATATGATTGTCACATCAATTTCAGGGTTATTGAAGAAATTGGCTAACTTGGGTTGGGAAGCATTCGTCTTGTGATAAGTGTTAATTATTTTAAACACCACTCTGAAACACTCTAAGTTTATTAATCTCTTCAAAAGTACTATTTTAAACATTTGCAACTGTTTACATAATATTTTTTATGCCGTTTGCTGTATTTCGCTTGGACATGTAGCTGGATAATAGTTTTTATGTCTGTTGAGTATTTGTCTTCGTTCATGTTACATTCATGCTAATGCTATTACTAGGTCCTTGTGCTTATTAAAATTATCCGGCAACCACCATGGACGGACTTTTGCCAAAGATCTTTTAGTGACTCTTCTCAATCTTTCCTCTGGCCTATCTGTCCTTGACCTTTCTGATAATAAAGTAAGTATTTCATCAGCATTTGCATTCTATATTTTATCGTTGTTACTGTTGGCTGACAAAAAGTTCCGTGCACATGCTTCAAGATAGCTGGATGGCTTTCTGACTTTAACAGGAGATTCTTGAGTGATTCACGTCTGTGCTTTGGAATTGGAAAGTCATTGAAAATGTTGCGAGTACTCACTCTGAGGTAACACCGTACTAAATAATATAGTTGTATTTTTTTTGTGTAATGTTAGAACTATAATAAGCATCTTTTATTGGCTGCGATGAATAATAGAATGTGTACTGAAAATTAATGAAGCGGTTTCTCTATAAGCTTTTCGCATTTATATTTTCATGGCCGTCAGTATGGGACGAAGAAAAAGATGTTTTAATCCATTTATAGTGTTGTAGGGAAAACAATTTAGGAAAAGATGATGCAGAGAGTCTTAGGTATGCTCTTGAACATTTGCCTAACTTGGAGGAGCTGGATATAAGTGACAATTCAATCGAAGATGAAGGAATCAGGTCAATTGAATTTCTATTTCTAGTTATGCTTTGAAGTTATGAAATTGGGTTATAGTCTCTAATTGTGAATCATCTTACAGGAATTTAATTCCTTATTTTGTTGAAGCATCTCCGATAAATTGCTTGAAGTTAGAGAACTGTGATCTGTCCTGCGTTGGAGTGAATGATCTCCTACATGTCCTTTCTTCTTTCAAAGGACCATTGAAGTCTCTTTCTGTTGCTGACAATTACCTTGGCAGGTTTGTCTACAGCACTAAAATCTCATTTCGTCACTGAATTCATCCCTACATTTGTATTTTGACTTTTCTTACATAGTCGAGTAACCGAAGCATTGGGAAAATTTTTTAGTACCCCAATCGAAGTACTTGACATTGCAGGCATTGACTTGGGTTCTTATGGGTTTCAAAAGCTTCAAAATCTAATAAAAGAGGAGCTTAAACTGGTGAAAATTAATATAAGGTAAAGATTTATATGTAATGTTCTGCCATTGCTTTTAATGTTGCACATACAGTCACGTGACATGTTTTCTTATTTGTTCAGCAAAAACCGTGGTGGGATTGAAACTGCCAAATTTTTGTCCAAACTTTTGTCACAGGCTCCACAACTAGTTGAAGTGAATGCAGCCAGTAATCTTATGCCAATAGAATCACTGGCCATCGTCTGCTCTGCATTAAAGTCTGCAAAAGGTATTTTAGTGTCAGTTCTTCTGGGTGACCCTCACTTGGCCCATTGATCCTTGCCGGTGGTTGTAACTTTGTGCTTATTAAGTTTGATAAGCTGCTTAAATTTACCCACTAAACTCCCATTTTTGCCTACGTGGCCGCTAGCAACTACTATAGTAATATTATGGTCAAAAGAAAGCTACTAACTTCAGCCAAAAGATTACTCCTAGTTCAACCTAGGCTTTTACTAGAGGAGTACACGTGTTTCGTCTCGGACAGTGAAGCCATTTTAAATCTAGATAAAGTATGCTTTGAAGTCAAAAATTTATGTTTTCTTTTGATTAACTGTTTTAGTTATCTTGCTTTAGGTAATGTTCAGCACGTGGACTTGACAGGACATATATGGGACTATAAGCCAGAGCACGTGTCCCTATGCACTGAATTTGTACATAATGAATCACCTATATTGGTTCTTCCATCATCATCAACCTCTGCTGCACCTCACGACCATGATCCTTAGTATTAGAATTTTGTGCGAGTTCAATTGATGTTGCTGGGTATATGCAATTGATAGTTGTTTTTATTTCTGTATTTATAGCTGTATGTTAGCCCAGTTTTATGCATAATGCTTTCAAATATTCTATTGGCTTTTCCATGCCTTGATGGTTCACTGTACAAACATGTTAGGGAGGTAAGTTTTATTTCCGTACATATTGATTGAGCCCTTGTGTTTTGTAATTTTAATGTATATTGTAGTTCATTAGATGTGTGCGATATAACATGCACAATCTGATGTATCAACTAACAAGATGCAACAAAAACACTTGCTTGGGGTTATTTTTATATGAACAGCTGTCATGGTGATTTCGAAATCTACTATTCGTTTCTATTTGAACAATTTGTTTTGTCCCTAAGCATGTGACTAGTTTCCAATCTCCCGAAATTGCAATGTATCCCCTTCTGGATAGCAAATCAGTCCATAAACTGATTTAGAGGAAGTAGTAATGATGTCAAATCTCAGGCTCAGATCCATTTGCATTGGAATGCAAATGTCAATGTTACGTGGTTTTTAATACATGTGAATGCGGCCTGCTGCTTTGTTTTTTTGTGCGGATTGCTGAAGTTTTTTCCCTCCCTCTCCCCACACTTGTATTTGGAAATACTGACTTAACCTTGTCTGTGATCTCAACGCATATTTGGAAAGTTTTGGAAAATCATGTGGAATTTTCATAGCGGTTTTGGCATAGGATTACTTTGTAATGACATCATGCACCAACCAGACCACCACCACCCATGCAATAATTGAATTGCTGCACATTGATAATGACATTTTAGATACTTAATTAGCAACAAATTAGATTTTTGACAACTAATGTTGTGATTAACCTCTTAAAAAACTCTGATATGACAAGCATACAATTTTACAAGGTTAAATTTGTGTTATTTTTTAGAACTTTTCTGTACAGTGATGATGTCGGAATCTAGGTATTTCCCCCCGGGTAAAGGGGTTTCTTAAATGTGATACATTCGTGCGGGTCCCCTCAAAGTTATTGGTTTCATAATAGACCTCATCTCATTATCCTTCATTGTCGGATCTGGACCTGCATCATCTCAGTAGCAGAAGAAAGTAACTATCTTAGCCAGTTTGATATGAAAGATGAAAAAGACATCCTACCCATGAGGGGGTGGACAGTGGAATCCCTGAAGAACAGTACGAGGAAGCAGGTGCACTGTGACAAATTAATTGTGTTCTTACACTTGGTCCTCTCACTTCAGTTACGCTTCACCAATTTAAACATTCCTTTGTTAAACTTAATTAGACTGACTCAACTATGCATGTGTGTGTGGGTCATAATGGAATGGGGAGTAACAATTGTGCAAGTACCTAACTTTTATGTGTCGTCCCTTTCTTTTTATTGTATAATGCTTTTGCCCGTCAAAGGAGGTGAATTGCTGAAGGCTATGAAGTAGGTTTATGAAAGGTCAATAAGGTGACCTTTGACCCTTGTAACATCATCAATGTGCAGTTTCAATCTCTATTTTTTTTTTTTTTTCTGTGACAATCAAATTTCTCCACCATTCACATGTCCACTGTCTAATTCAACATGGTGGGTAAATTATATATTTCACACATGAACAGTACAAACGTGAAATGACTTTTTAAATAGATTAAATTATTATCATGTCATGCAGGGAAATCTTTGACCACATTTATGAAGTCTGTTAGTAATTTAACAATGGAGTAATAGAGGGAAGTGATGTTTACGTTATAAAAAATAGATAATCTGATTGCTGTAAAAAAATGATTGAAGAATCAAAATGACCAGAAGTAATATGTTTATTTCATAAAGTCCAGATTTCATGTATAAAGGTTTTGGATCACAACCTATCAACTGTATAGATTCTTAAATCATAAGGAATTAGTTTGAATATAGTAGACAACAAACGTCTCATTCCAACTTTACGAGATGCCACAAAAAAACTATAGTATGGTGTCCCTACAGCTTAAAATACACGACACTGCCAAGAACTCGTTTCAGCCAACCTGTAAAGACGAAAACTTTTTTATTTATTTATTTTGGGTTTAATTTAATGGAACTCGAACATTGCTAGTATATAAAGGCTAACGACTAACGTGATCAAGCAAAAGCAAAAGTGGACAACTTTTTTTATGAAAAAAAATTCAAACATTCTTTTAATTTTCTAAAATCTTGAAGTCTGTCCAAAACGGGTTGTTAACTAGGCTTTGTCATGAAGCTATCCTACCTTTTTTTCTCTTGGCTGTTTTCATCATCCAATGTCTATACTCATTCCTTCTGAAAAATTCCTTTCAACACTTAACAAACTTTATATAATAATGCCATTGAGAGACCCGTGAACAAACATTTTTTATGTTTTTCTTTTTTCTTTTGTTTATCTGGTGGAACTTCTTATCTGTTTTAATTGAAGTGTTAATCATCATTACGTTATGAAAATAAGAAGATGATGCAATGAATCAAGAGACCATCTTAATGTCTAGTTTACACGCTGCCATTAGACGACAAGAACAAGTGAGGCTTTTTCTATGTTTGCATGTTTGAATAAATTTCATAAAATAATCACCTACTAGAAACAAATCAGACATCATTCACACCATTTTCCCTTCACAAAGTTTTCTTTCATTTTCCAATGACATTATGAACTTGCTTCAACGTGTCTTATTAGAAACAGAATTGCACCACAATTTAAGAGATGTAAAATCTAACATCTCCAACAACGAGTGACAGTAGTTTCCGTGTAATTTTTCATGCCTTTTTTTCAAGTCACTCTCCAACAAAAGGTTGCTTTCAAGCCTAATATTTTTGAAAGATATGTTAAATAATTCATCGATTTGTGCGAGGGTTGATAGGGTAACTATTGAGGATTTTACGTTTGACTATTTATTAAAATTTATGGTAAAATCTCGTATCATTTCAGACTTCAACTTAAAAGTAATCTGTATTAAAAGAAGTTCTCCAATAAATATGTAAATATACAAGTCTTTTTATTTCAAAATTAAGACCGATGATGGAAGACTTTTCAAATTTTTTATATATCAATGAGAAGTATTGAACTATCTCATATGATCCACTTATTGTTAAAAGTTAAAAAGAGAAAAATAATAATAATCTGTACCTTATTGTTAAAAATTTTAACTAAAATAAAATCATTTTATCTAGTTTGTGACAATGAAGTTAACTAGTTTAAAAGTCACTAGACATACATTAGTGCAAGTTTATTTATTGTTAGAGTATTTTCTTTTACTATCTATTTCAATATTTTACAAGGAATAATATTGTTTTAGATAAAATCCTTGTGATTGAAACAAAATTCTCTCCGAGTATTTATCAGAATGGAAATATTAAAAAAAAAATGATACTCCAATTAAACTGAAAAAAAAACTTGAGCTAATTAATTCATGAATTCAATAGTTGAGGGAAAATGTTGCTATTATTATATTCTTCAAATTGAAAGGGGAAATTGAGTCAGTAAAATCACAATAAATTGTGATAAGAAATTTGAGTGAATGTTCCCAAACTAACCCCTTTGACATCTGAGTAGTGGATGATTATTAGGTGAGGCTCCATAGTCAGATTTTGTTGATAAATTGATGTCAACTGTTATCATCACAACTCTTACTTCTCATCAGCACAACAATTATTTTGATTGTGTAATAATTTTAAAAGTCTTGTGAAAGCAATTTGAAGGGTGAACTCTTATTTCTGTCTCTCACACTTTTAGAATTGATGCTTGTTATGGGAATTCATTCAGGCAATGCAATGCATGACATCTAAAAAGAAAATGTTATATCAACCGACAAAGCCTTTGCAGTGTCATATTTGGTTAAAGGTACAATTGTGAACAAACATAATATCTGGAAACAGATTTATTAAAATGGACATAATTAATTTTATTAGGTGAAATATCATTCTTCATTCCCCACAAAACTAGAAGAATATGTTCCAGGTTTGTCTTTTGCAATTTCAAATTAGTAAATGGTTGAGTACTTCATAATTCTTTTCAAAGAGTATCAAATCCTAAATGTTTATATTTTCATTTAAATTATGAGTTAAAATGGACAAGAAATATATACTGTACGTTTTGTTTAATTTTCAGCTAGGCTGAGGGGTAAATAACATCAATAGATTGTTTTATGAAAAAATACAATGAACTTGTAAATATACAAGTTTTTACAAGTGTCATCGAATATGCGTATGATTTTTTGAGTTAATAAACTTTCTTCTTCCTTTATTTGTTTTCTAATAATTTTCAAATGAAATTTTAGTTGTCTCAGTTAATGGATTGAATTGAGAAAAAAAAAATAGTATCACATGATGTAAGACTCAATCTGTCATTTGCATATAAACATTTATATTTTTTTTCTTTAATAATTTTTTTTCTTTTCTTATTCTCATTTTTTTCAAAACTCACTCTATTTAGAAGATGATGAGTTATGCAATTATTAAAGATTATGAAAATTATCTTAACTTAATAAGATTATTGTTAGAGCCTTTCTTAAGTGTTGGATTTCTTTGTAGTTCTCAAGAACGTAAAAATATAAGTAAAGAAAGCTACATTAGATAGTCTTGAGTTAGCAAATTTAGATATAGAGCATTTTCTTTATAAAGATTCTTATAATATGATCCTTCTTTGCATGCTAAGTTTAAAAGTCTTGGATTACATCTTAGGTATGAAATTTAAGGATTACAAGTAAGAGTAAGGCTCTTTGGGATGGAAAGTGGAGAACATCGGTTGCATTAGCAAATAATGCTATCCAATGATCCAAGAAATCTGGAGAATATCGCTTGCATTTGCATATGACATTCTCTAGTTTCATGCAAGACGGAATAATATTTCTTACATGTACATTTCATGTTTCCCAATAAACATGTAAAATCTGAGTAGTGTTAGTTGTGAGTCCATCTAATGCTTTCAATGATCATGTAAAGCTTAAAACCTTTTGTTTTATTTGTAGATCTAGTGTTTCTCCTTACATGTCTAAATCTAAACCTCTATCGAGCTTTGAGATGTATGTATGAACTAACTCTTAGTTTTGAAAGGAAGAGTGTAGTCATTTTAAAGATAGGAGTATATTTCAAAAATATAAGGAGATAGTTACATTTAAATATCAAGCTATCAATACTGGAGATTTTGTTTGAATCGCTTAAGTGAGAATATCATCTGATACCTTGTTTAAAGAAAGGTGGATGTTCTTAAGGTGAAGGTATCGTTTAAGACACTCTATCGAGTGCTCGTTTGATACCCTCACTTAGCAAAACTATTTTTTTGCTCAAGTGGGAAGATAGTATGATATTTCTATCTAAGTGATCTTTATTTGATCTACTTGGATGTATTAATTGTATATACAAGTGTTTTGTATATAAGTGTTTGTTTATGTGCTTGAATGATTATTGATTTAATTCAATCTATGGTGATGTGTGTGTGCATGAAATGACATACTTATGTATGATGTGTGATTTTAAGATAATAAATATGAGATTATATGTAAATCATGATTGTTCATGGGTATTAAACAAAGATCTATGTTGTATCCAAGATTGTGTTGAAAAATATTAGTATAATTAAAAAATAACCTTACTTTTACCAAATAAGTGAACAATTATACCTATTCTATTTTAACCAGATTTATTACGAGATATTCATTTTTATCTATAATCTCAACATATCCAAAGCAAGAAAAGATAATAACAAACACAACAATTCTCATAAAAGTTTTTCAATATTCTGTTATATATTATTTCTTAAAAACATTGGTGTTCATAAGGTTTAGTAATTCTTCTTTGCACCCGATAGATCTAACGGGTTGTTATATCTTAGAAAAAAAATGCATATTATTTTGTTTTGTTAGTAGGAACCTTTTCTATCTAAGGATACATTTTACATGCTTTAACTTACACTTTTTTTAATTCATTATTCACTAATAATTTTTTTTATCCTATATCATTGTTGTTTGTTATAAGAATTGTTTGATTTGGTGAACTTCATTTTTTTGGTGTCTCTTTCTTTGTGTTAAAAATTCTCTAACTTCATTGATGGTCTAAGTCACGAAAACTAAGACATCTAGCGGCGAGAAGCTAAAAGGAGATTTATTATATTGTCAAATCACATGTTGAAGTTTGAGAGACTGAATCAAAATATATGTTTTCTCTTTAAGGACAACACTATGTATGCCTCAACTTAGACTCTTTTTAATCCATTACTCATTAACAATATTTTTATCCTGTAATATTGTTGTTTGTTATAAAAATTGTTTAATTTGATCAATTTCATTTCTTCATGTCTCTGTCCTTTTGCTAACAAATTCTCTAACTTCATTCATGGTCTAAGTCACGTGAACTAAGACATCTAGTTGTGAGAAGTTGAAAAGAGATTTATTATATCGTCAAATCACATGTTGAAGTTTTAGAGAATGAATCAAAACATATGTTGAGGTCTGAGTAAAGATATACTTTAAACACACCCTGATCTATGTAGTCGAGGTTGCATATACCTGAGGTATTAAAGTGGGTCATATGTTAAATCTATGGTATAAAATGTTTAATCCAGGTCTTTTGGAACGCATATGTAGATATTTCCTATGAATATCCTAGTTATGTAGATTTGTGTTGATTTATATATATTTGTATATGATGAAAAGAATTGAAAGACTTTGTGTGATTATATGATTTTATATTAATTTATATACACTTTGGAATTAATAGATTTCTTATAATTCATTTTTGGTAGCATATTGGTGTATTGGTTGTTTTAAATGTACGGAGTTCATCATTAAACTTTAAAGTTGCATTTAAAAGCTATAGTTGAAGGATGTAGAAATAGAACTTGGATATTATTTTCTTTTTTTTTTCTTTTATAAAGAAGATTACACTTTCAAAATACTTACAGATATTAATTAAATATAAAAGTAAAATTAAATAATATCAAATATTAAAAAAAAGTGAAGATTAATGACAGGGTAAAATAGATTTGATGTGATATATTAATCGGATAATCACTTAAATAAACTAATTTAAAATTGGAATGTGTAAATTTTGATGGACATAGTTTGTAGAATTATTATTATTATTTTAAAAAAATTGAAAATTTATATTGTTTTATTAAAATATACACATATGTTAAAATTTATATATCAAGTCATTTCATCTAAAAAATTATATTTATTTTATATGTTTTTAAATCAAATTATAATGCTTTGTTCAACTAATGTAAATCATGTTGGATTACTTTTTCCAACTCCAGGCATAATAAAATTAATAGAAGTGACGAATGAGAAAAATGAAAATAGTGTGACAATACTAATACTAGTTATAACAACAATAATAAATACAGAGAAGATTATCATTAAAATTAATAACCTTCTTGAGGGTAATAAAATTGATTATGATGATAATTTTAGTGTCCTAACAGTGACTAATAATCATAGGATCAACGGAGTGGGAAAAAAAGGAAAAGCATGTCACAATAACTTATGACTCAATTTTTTTTTCTTAAATATGATATATTAAAATAATAAGATAGACAATAAGATAAACAAATCGTATTTTACTAATACATAAAATAAAATAATAATCATAATGTTGAATAGATGAGTAAATGAAATTAAGAAAAAGTTTCTTAAACCATAATTTAGTTTTTCGAAGTCTACAAATTTAATCATTATTATTTAAGTGTTTTAGCATACGTAAATTTTGATTTAAATGAATGGTATACTTAATATTTTTATTTTCAAAACATATTCTATATTGTAATATTTTTAACGAAATATACTAAAATCTAAAAAAGGTAAAACTCTATGTGAAACGTAAAAAATAATTAAACTTGGTTCCAAACATTGAACAATATTGTATCATGTCATTTCAAATAATAATAAAAAGTGATAATTAAGTATTGTTCGGAAATATAGAATCACGATTTACTGCTCATGAATGCAATTCTAATAGAATCCCTAAATGAATTTGAAATGGATTACCAAAGAGAAATAAAAAAAAAATAAAAAAAGAGAGATGATTTTTACATATTTTTAGAGAGAAGAACAACGCAAAGTTGAGTTGATTAAAATGGGAACGTTGAAATAAAATTATATTTTATGTTATCTATTGGAATTACTCAATTTGGTTTTCAATTTATCCAATCAGGTTCACTAATTTTACTTAGATTCTACTTATTAATGTCAACAAACTTCCATTCCTAATTAAAAGCTCTAATTATTCATGTGAATTGTGAAATTAAAGGAAAAAATTTAAAAACTAATGTTAATAAACTATCTCTCCACCAAATCAGATTAGTCTGATGCAAATTTTCAGAACATTAATATACTATTTTCATAATATTTATAGATACACACACGCCATCCACCTACAAAATATATATATTTTTTTATACAAAATAATATAATATGTTACCTAATTAAAAATAATTTTCATTTCTTTGATTAAACAAGTGTACCGATTCTACCTAACTTTAACTACCAAATTATTTTTTGTGAAAGTCAATTATAAATATTTTCTTCCAGAAATATTCCTCATATA
>Ga0209700_104546_pt1 | contig 24807 bp, 9 predicted proteins | sample SiratroredBW_FD_187528 | JGI IMG/M metagenome (GOLD analysis project Ga0209700, IMG submission 187528) | Root nodule microbial communities of legume samples collected from California, USA - Siratro red BW (SPAdes) (version 2) | ecosystem: Host-associated > Plants > Roots > Nodule | place: USA...
AAAACCCAACAATCATCGTGATTTGTTGCAGCCATTTCTTGTTTTTTCTTTAATCAAATGGATGGCCTCCAGGAGGGAGGAGATGAATTCATAATATTTAAAGTTATCAACCTACTTTTTCCTGTTAACTAAATAATGTTGATACGGTTGTATTACGTGTACTGTTTTAAAAGATAAAGGTCTTATGTTATAAAAGTTTTCATATTTTAAATGTTTATATATTAACATGTTATTTATACTTTTAAAGTGAATAATAAAATTTGTAAAATTTATATGTTGGACTTGAGAGATGAGGTTAAATCTTATTTAGATTTTCTACATTAGAAAGGGAATTCAAAAACCTTTTATTTGATCACATTCGGACGTAAAAACATGGTTTAACTAAAGTTACACATTTTATGATCACTTTGTTTGATAATATAAGAAACTTTTACGGATCGCTATTATTATTTAACTATGAAAAATACTAGTTTGACACTAGTATTTATTAAATATTTTTATTTGATACTGAATTTTATTAATAAAATATTCTATATTAATAAAATAATAATATATTATTAAAAGAATAATATATTATTAAAATAATAATATATTATGGCATTAAATGGAGTGAATTGTGTACAGTATTATCAAAATATTATGCGTGCAAAATCTCAAGTATTCTCTAATTCATAAGAACATGTGATATGATAGTATTAATTAATTATAAGGACTAAAATTTCACATTTTTTTTTTTAAAGGATGTCTTGTCATTTGATATAATATATAACAATTAAGAGGTAAATTTTAAGTTTAACTTAACTTTATAAAATTAATTTTTAAGAAGATTTTTAATTACTTTATAAATTATTGAAAGACCTCATTTGTAGTGAAAGTGGGATCTCTACACAATTCCTTCACGTCCAGACTCCTCCTCAATTCAGACAAATTCTTCCTGCACCTTCATACTAGACTTGAAAAGTCTATTATACCCTTAGTCTAATATTACTAAACCCAATAGTGTCATATATATATATATATATATATATATATATATATATAATATTATCTGTATCAAACTCTTTACTTTTCTGAATTAATGTCTAAACTTAATTTTATTCAAAATTAATGTAATATGTATACCACCACCCAATAATGAAAATTAAAAAAAAAATGAAGAGTCTCTTCTCTTGCTGCACTGCACATTTATTTCTCTCTTCATTTTTCAATAACATTTCAAATGAAGAGTCTTTGCTACTCTGTACCCATTTCAAATTGGGTTTCATTTTCCATTACTCACTCCTCATTCTTAATTGGGTTTCATTTCAAATTGGATAAAAATAAAACTAAATTAGTTTAATCAAGGCAAATGAAGAGTCTCTGCATTTTTTTTGTCAAATTCTAAAACCTCAATCACACACCCTCTAAAGCCTCAGTCACACACCCAAAGTTCAGAGAAGTGATCTAGGTGCTCTTAAATGTTCCTGTTGGTGTTGGTGGTGCTCGTGCTGGTGAAGGTGCTGGTGAAGTTGTAGGTTTTATATTAATTTTTTTTTGTAAACCAGACGTCACTCCATCCAGTTTACATTTTCAAAAAGATTTACAAATCAGATGGCCAGTGGATGGAAATCATCGGGTTTGTAATTTTGTAAACTGGATGATCCATATCCGGTTTACAAAATTGCAAACCGAATGATGTCCACCCAACATGAACTGGTAGGCCTAACAACCTTGTTAGGATATGCTTCGATTTCATAGTAAGAAAGAGGAATTTATATCTAATTCAACCTTACAAAACCAAGATGAGGAAAGACATCTCTAATTGACCCATTTCATAAACTATTGAAAGACATCTCTAATTGATGTGGGATCAAATATTCTCCACGAGAACTTGTAAATCAAATATTTTGATAGTAGAAATCAAATCCCAAAAGCCATAATACAAAATATCATGAATATCTGAGCTCTATTTCCTTCATCTTGAATATATTAGTTCCCCGTATCTCCGTTACTATATTTGAATTAGATGAAAGATAAAACCGTGTATAAACATATCTTATTAAGTTGTAAATTCATAGACATATCATGGGTACTACCTATATTGATAATTTGATAATCCATAGTTGTCATGTTAAAGTTCATGATGCTAAAAGTTTGTTCAATTTTTCCAACCACCACGACAACCATGTAATGATCGCTTGTGAAGTGATTATAAACATAGAATAAAAGGTTGGGCTATTTTGGTTAGAGAGAAGATGTAGGCTAGATAAAGGATGATCAACTTTTAATTTTAAATTTTGGTAAAAGATTAAATATGTCAACATTAACAATATTAATTCTATTTTATATTAATATACGTTATATTAATTGATGTGAAAAATGAATTTTAATTCGATGATGTCCACTGTTAATAAAAGAAGTTGTTATTACCTTGCTTTTGAGTCTATGTAGAAAAATAAAAAACACACTCATTTACATAGAATATTATTCTACCATAAGATAGTGACATCATGTGAATAATACATATAAACACCCGTGACACCACCTTGTTAGTTAATCTCAATTATACTAATTTCGTATCTTCGGACAATACAAATTATAATTTCCTTTTCATTTTATAAAGTATGTAATACAATAATTTTATGTTAATTTAAATTTTTACTTGTTTATTTTTATAATTATATGTTAATTGTTAATTTCTTGTACTGTATAATATTAAAGAAAATATTAATTGTTATCAATTCAACTCTAATTTAATCATAATTGAATCATAAAATTGTGAATTAATGTGTGGAAAGGAGGGATAGGTATAAAATATGAATTTGGTATTTATACCTATTTACAATAATAGATATTCTTTTTAATTTATCATTGTCATTTCTAGGATCAAGAACTAAGATGACTTAGGGATTCTTGTGTTCATTGCTAACATTATACTGTGTAAAGAAATATGATATAATTGTACACAACACTTTCAAAGATGATAGATTGTCTATGAAAGAAAGAGACTCTTAAATTTTGATCGGGCATTTTTAAAGATGTCCTATTTGTTTAATTGGATGATGAAACATTTTGTTTCAAATAAATATTGAAGATTTCTTTGCATATCTCCAATGAAATATGTTTGTGATTTTCTTAGATTGAGTCTAATAAGATTTACAGTATTTTGAGAGTTGACTTAACTTGAAATCATCCTCACAAATATTACAAAAAAAATCATTTTATATGATTTTTTTTCTGTTTGGACAAATTATCATTAATACCTTATTTACAAGATAGGTTCATTTTTATTCCTACCTAATATATATATATATATATATATATATATATATATATATATATATATATATATATATATAAATTCATGAACTCAAACCCATATTCAACAACTCAACTCCATTTAAGGACATAATATATCTATTGACATTACGAACTAATTCATTATAAACTCATAAAACTATGTATCTAGAATTAAAATATATTTCAAGATATAATATAATATAATATCATATTAATACTAATATTATGTATTAAATAAAAAATCATTAATATATAATTATTTAAAATTACACTTTTTTAAATTTGTATACTTTTTGATCGAATTAAGATGTATGAACTACAAATCTCAACTTATCTTTAAAATATATCAAATTAAATTCCCAACTTCAAATTCATCGGAATTAACTCTATATGGACAAAAGTAGACCAGTAATAATTGATTCATGAACATCCTAGTGTATCTTGACTGAAATATGTTGATATTTTCCAATACACTGAATTTGGGTGTAAACTTGCGATGTTTGAAAGTAGACCTCTCTTGAATGTCTTCTCTAAGGTCACAAAGACTTTTCAAAAACGAAAAATCCTATAATCAAAATTAAATTAATGAGACTAAATCTAATAAATTATTATACTTGGAAAGACGAATTAGACAAATTCTAACATATCTAACTTTATAATATAGTATATAAAATAATATAAAAAAATAAGTGTTTTTTCTTTTGGGAAAGTGGAAAAAATAACCTGGGAAAAGACGAATTCTAAGATATCCTAACTTTAAAAGTTATACTCAGATTACAGAGTGGGAAAAATTAAATTAGAATGTTATATAATCCAATTTGCTGTTGGAAAGGTTATGATGAAAAATACGGTGGTTATTAGGGATAAAATGATAAGTTTTGAATTAATCTCAGGTAAATTTCTTTAAGTGTTAAATTTAGTGCATTTGAGGTAAAAGGGAGAAATTTAAAATCTTAAGATGAAACGGTAAACTTATTCTTTACTTGTTTTTTTTTCTTTTTCAACTACTAAGAAATAAATGTGGAAATCAATCGTACAAAAATTCATTACTAAATTTGGCCTTTCAAAAATATAAATTTAATCTTATGTAAAGAGGTTATGTTTGGTGAATTCAATTTTATAGCATATTTACACCCTTGTACTTGTTCTTCTTCAAAATTTTGAAGATCGTGGCATAGAAGCTAACAAATACATAAAGTATTTTCGTATTGGAAGGTAAAAAAGATAGAAGGAAAACACACTAAGTAAGTTGGGATAAAATCTATTATCCAAAATAGCATGAAATGTCTTTCAATCAAATATTAGAAAGAGATAGAACTCACAATGGTAAGAAAATAATTTATAGTCTAAGATAGTATTTGCAAAGTATAAGGTTAGAGAAATTTGTTAAGTGAAGAGATGATTATTGTAAGAAAATATCAAATTAGCTTATAAATATTTGTGTCGGACAAATTATAACATTAATAGAGTCAGTTTGTTTAATTGAATTTACTATAAGCAAAAAGGTTAATTATTACTTTTTTTAAAAAAAGTATAAAATTATTAATAATTTATTTTCTGGTAGATTTGGCTTAGTCAAATTAAATCCAGTATTAACTATTTTTAACTCTTTCTAATATATAAATATTTGTGTTAATATCGAATTAATGTTGAATTTGTCTAATACTAAACACTAATAAAATTAGCTTAACCAAGTTTATAAGATGACAATAATTATTTTTAACATTTTTAATAAATAAAAATATTTATATTAGTGTTAGACTAGCATGGATTTAACGATCCCTAGATAAAGTAAATATTAAGTAAGTAAAATTAGTCTTGGCTTAATTTGCATTAATCTTATTCACTTTTAATATTTATACTTATTTAAGCTGACATTAATTTTATTTATCTTATTATTTATCTGAGTTAGTTGATGTTAATTTATATGTTATAAATATGTGTGTTTTTGTGAAAATGAATAGGAATGACAAGATATTTTTAATATAAAGACCAAGATTTAAAGATAAAAAATTTTTTCAATCATAATTTTTTTCTCACTTTCTATATAAATCTCTTCATATGCATCTATTTCATCACTCCACACTCATCTCTTTTATCCACACATTTTTTCTATCTCTTTTATTTACACATATCTTTTTTTTTATACTCTTCTCTTCATATTTGCATGTACTTCATCTTTTAATTTTTTTCTACTTTATTTTTTTAAAGATGAAGACATTGTACAAGATTTTCTTTTAAACCATTATTATTAATGTCGACCAAACTAATACAAAATTAAAAATATATTTTATTTAACGCATGCTTAGTTGATGGTACCTGTTAATAAATAGTTATATTTTATAGTTTTTAATATATAACATTCATCATAATATGTTTTAGCCAACACTAATAACATTCATTATAAAAATATCAACACAAATTGTAGCGTCCACTATCAAAAAATTAACTTTTTAACTAACACTAATCACGAGTGAGTCTGGATTATTTGTCATTTCTATCAACTTTTGGCCGATATTATATACATTTTTTAATAAATTAAAAATAAGAAGGGTTTGGAAAAGATGCATGAAAAGACAATTATTTAAGATAATTCGAAAATGAAATCATTAAAACGTAATAATGATATGAGGCAAAATATGGGGTTGGTGTGTGATACGGATAACAAGAAAAGAGTTTAACAAAAAAAAAAAAAAAAAAAAAAGAGTTTAAAAAAAAAAAAAAAAAAGTATGATGGTTATATTTCATTACACAGAAAAAATGGAGGTGTGTAATATTAGAAGGAGGAGGAAGCTGCCATTCATGATATTCTCTAGTGTTGTAACATATGGTAGTTGTAACATATGGTATGTAAACTATTACTTCTTTTTTTTTTTTTTTTTTTTTTTTTGTAACAGGGTTAAAGTATCTTTAATGTTCTCATTAATTTTATTTTTTACTATTAAAAAAATATAATTTTTGGTATTAAAAAAAATATGGTATGCAAGCAATGTTATACATGGAATGGGGTTAATAATATTACCCAACAACCTATGTATTATTTTTTGGCAACTTACACTGACAAAGGAAATTTCTAAGAATATGGAATGGAATATCATGTGGTGTACAATGGCTTTGGGGTTATGGTGGGAAAAGAATCCATGCATTTTTGGTAGAAATATTTTCAATTGTGATATTATTACACAATATATTGAGTTTCTCTGCTAATCCTAGCTCAAGAGAATTGATTCATGCAACTATTTACCCTTTATATAGTGGTGATATTGCACAGTTCTGTGTTAACTTAAATAATTATATAACTTGGCATTTCATTGATATGACCTCTAGATCCGGTTTTGTGCAGATTGTGAAAGAGGGAAGTGAAATGTTGTAGGAAGAAAAGGTTGTAGGAATTTGTTATAGTTTTCAGTTCTATATTTCATGTTTTTATATGATTTTTTTGGTGCTTATCTAATATTTATATATTTGTGTATAACCACTCCATATACCTGTTGTAGCTTGGTTATTTTATCACTTGTATACGAGTTTGACACCACTGATAGAGTCTATATATAAGTTTTCTTGTTTGTTGATAATTTTTTTTATTTGCGCAGACCCTTTCATTTTTTATTTATAAAAAGATATTATCATTCCAAAAAGTTAATATAAAAGAATCTTGTAGACTTTTCCTCCTTAAATAAACTATCAGTATTAAACTGGATAAGGAATCAATGTTATATTAAACAATTAGCATATTTAGAGAACAAAGTATGTTTATTGTTTATTATTTATTAAGTGGCGGAAGATATTTCATAGCTTATAATTAGACGAATGTTCAATGAAATCAGACATTAATTTATAATAAAAGAATTGTCAGTGGATTCTAACCACGATATTGATTGACAGATTATTGAAATGTGAAAAGTTACATGATTATTATATCAGAAAGCGAAAACGAATCAAGTTAATTTACAGACAAGTGTCTGATACTAACGTTATACCTTTTTTCTAATAATATAATTTCATAAATTTAATATTCAATTTATATAATATTATCTTAATAATTTTACATACCAAGTTAAAAATAATTAAATTAACTCTTAAGATATTATAATGTATGTTTAATTATAATACACACTACTTAATATTCTAAAATAAAAGTTTACTATTTGAAATATAAATTTGTCCCGTACAGTGTAGGAAGGAGTAAGACCAGTCCTATGTAAAAAATAATATTTATTATTTTTAAATTTTGGATTACAAAAGAGTTTTATATTTAAGACTAATTTCATCAAGGTAAAATTTCGATCGACATACCAGAATATAAATTTATGTCACACATTATATCTTAAAAGGATCTGACATAAATAAATTTTTCTTATTTTCAAAAATGTCATTACACATTATTCTAATTCAATGTAAATTTGATGATGTGATATTCAAACTTTGCACTAATGATGAGTTATCTCATAATATTGAATCTCTCCTATATTAGTTTTAGTTCTGACTTAGACTTTACTTATATAGTCTCCCTTGTATTGACTACATCATTTTATAAATTTTCTTCTGATATTACCTTTTCATAATGCTCTAATTATATACTTGCATAAGTTTTAGACTTACCTTTTATAGAAAATATTCATGATTTTCTTGTTTTGGTCATCCCAAAATATGTAATCAAACGTGTCAGATCTATAATTACTGATATAATATATTTTACCTTGATGTCTAGTTTATCTTTATTATTTGAGTCTATTAAAATATATAAGACAATAAAACTCTTAAAAGTAAAAGATTTATTTATTTTCTAGACTATAATTTTTCAGATAAATGATAATTTAAAGAAATTAACGGTCTTTTATTTATTAGATAGGTTGTTATATCCGGTGGCAGTGGCGGTCCAAGACTTTAGAAGGTCTTAAAGCGAATAAAAAAATGAGATATTTTCTAAATTAATAAAATAATTAAAATTATATATTTTTATCTAAAATTTATTTTTTGAGTTTTTTATGATGTAAAATTATCTATTAAATTATCATAATTAATTTTGTTTAATCTTTGTTGAGACATTGTTGATCTTAAATAAGATTTTATTAGTTTAAGTTTGAAAAACTCCTTTTCAGCTGAAGTAACTGATACTAGAATTGTTAACATTATTCTATATATGCATTTGGAAAATAATTTATTCTTTTTATATAATTAAGAATGTCAATTGGTTTATCATTTTCTAATCCTATAATATCCTTTAAGATATTGAATTTTGAAAATAAATCTAAGCCATCAAGATCCAATAAATTATCATGCTTCAAATACTTTTTAATTAAAGAAGACTCACCTGTATTTTCTAATTATTTTTTTTGTTTATTTTTATAAATTTATCCATAGCCCTTTTTTGTGATTTAACAAAAAGTTAAACTCTTCTTTTCTTTTGAAGTTTTGAATAACCTGATTCAAATTTTCTAGTTGCCATATTTTTATATTTTTATATAAAATTAAAAATTATAATATATATCACATTGAAATATATCTTATAAGTATATAAAATAAGTCAAAGTTAAAAAGATAAAACCTGATTGTCAAGACAATAAACTTGATTGTAGAGTCTCAAGTCTCTTATATGATATTATCTTTGGATCCTGTCCTTTGGTATGTCTTTAAATATAATATAATTTGTAACTTCTAAATTCTCTTCCTTGAATCTGCACAACTTATTTTAAGATCAATTAAATAATAATGAAAAATAAAAAAAAAGTTGGGATCAATTGATCAATGTCATATTATTTTTACCTAATATTGATGCACTCAAAATGAGCCAAAGTGAATACAAACTCTTCCTCAATCAACCTACTGCTCAAAGTCTGGAAATAAACACATGAGCATAAATGCACAACATAGAATGATGAGATATGAAATTGAAAGCACGTTGAAATAATAATAATATTATGGAAGGAACAAAGAGACAGAAGAAGAGAGGAGATAAGTGAAGAAAGAAGGAAAGAAGTGTAAGAGTTAAACAATGATATCACATATAGGGAAGAGATAAATTTCAAGAATATTATTTATTAAATAGTATTTATAGTACCAATATAAATTTAAAGTCATTAAATAATATTTATAACACCAATGTAAACTTAAAATTAGTTAAAATATTTAAGTTAATATAATTTTAAAATTAAATATTTTTTATTTTATAATAATATGTGAGTATTAAATTTTGTTGAGGCCTTGAGGCTTAAAGCATATTAAATATTTTTTAGGCCTTTGTGGTCTTGAGGCCTAAAGCATATTAAAAATTTTTAAGCCTTTGAGACTTTGAGGCCTAAAGCGGTTGCTTTCCTGCTTGGGTCTTGAGCCGCCACTCCTGGTTGTATCTATTGTGTATGCCTGAAACATTTTAGGTAGGTTTGAAGATATAGGTAGGTTTGAAGATATCCTCCTAGACCTAACTCTCTAGATGAAAAAAATTATGTTTAGTCTTTTGACTGCAGTGTCATGTTATGGTATTCGTAGTACTATCTTAATCATTATGATCTCATCTTCTGAAATTCTTTTTTTTTTGAATTCTCTAATATCATACTCTCTAACATTATCAGATCTTACTTTTTAACCATTAAACATGTCTAAGTTTCATTAGGGGTATCAAAGTGAGTCAATCCTACTTACACAGGTTAAGTTAAAATCAGACAACTCTATCAAATTCACTTTTTGGTAAGCTAAAAAATTTATAACCTGGCTCAACCCACAATGAATTGGTGAGTTAAATGAATTAACTCATTGAAGTATATTTGACTTTCCAACTTCTTTATAGTAAAGTGTTCACCTATTTCACTTAACATTAATCACAATTAGGAAATGATATTATAAATCTAATAAATAAAAATCAAAGTATTTACTTATATAATTACACAAATAAATAAATTAAACATCAAAACTATTCAAATACTATTGAACTAACATTCTAGTATTAAAAGAGAAAAATAGCAACCTATATGTTTAAAGTAGTAAATAATTAATAAAAAAATATAACAAAAATTATAAAAGTTTATTATTGTTGAGTTATGAATCAACCTAGCTCCAATTTGATTCAAACCTATGTAACCTGCAAATTAAGTAAATTGGGTTCATTTTGACTCATGTTTTAAAAAAAATATATATATTTTTTTCAACCTAACTCGAATCAAACCTATGAAAGTCAACTACTTTAACGCACCTAGTTTAAACGTTTATTTTTCACCTTTTTAAGTATATAAAACACATCAAATTATTTTTTTTTAATCATAAATGAAGGTTACATAATAGTATCAATCATAAAAAGATTTTCCTTTAACTCTGGCCTTCAAATATCTATATACCATACAACAACAAAAAAATTATATAATATTCGTCCAAGCTAATCATAAAAACAAATAATTTATTCAAATACTATTGTTATAGAATCTTTTATCAAACAGAACCGTAAGACAATATTTTTTTTTTTTACTGAATGTGTGACTTAACCTGTTATAATATGAATTTTTAACTTTGTAAATTTTATCCAATTACGGAAATTTTTTTGAAAAAATTTGACGCAAATTTAAATCATATCCTGCTTTTATTTTGATGATAGCAATATAACTTACCTTTTCAATATTTGTGGATTACTTTTGTTAGTTTCTCTTCCTTTTAGATAATAATGCATACACAAAAATAATAATAACACAATATTTTTTTCTTAAAATGTAATTTTATATACTTTGGTACATAAATGCAATGATACATACCATGACATATGCAAAAGTGTCACCCAAAACTAAAAATATTCTTTATAATGAGTATGGTATGACACGCAACAGGAATCCAACGACTTGCACGTTCTTTCTTTCTTTTCCTATTAAAATATTTGTCTCATCCTCTTTAATTTTTTCCTTTCTTCCTCTCATAAAATTTTAGTTTTGATGCCCCTCGAATCTTTCATGTTAAGTGACAAGGGTGTAAACAACTTCTAAAAAAAATCTGATTTTTTCTATATCTCTTTAACTTACAAAATGGATATAAAAGGTGCAATTTTATAATATGTAAAAGCATTAAATTAGGTTATTCATCATTTATAAAATAAAATAAAAACTACAAAATATTTCTGGTCGTATATTTTTTCCTAATCATTACAAGCTATCTGTAGTTCAATTGGATTCTTGAAACCACACATCATGGTTTGTGTACAAGTCACGGCATATAATAAAATTTCATTTGAACGATAATTAACAAAAATTAAAAAGGCAGATTAAAAAAGAAAAACTAAAATAGGTGTACACACGAATATCTGGACTAAACATTTTTTTCGTAACAATAGTATCATAAAAAATATTAAACAAATTTGATATTATTAGCAAACTATTTTTAACTCAAATTAAAAGTATATATTGTTGAGCAAAATATTTTTAACTCAAGTCAAAAAAAGTAACTTATTTTGTCTAATGTTTTAACTAAACATCCATAATAATAGTAGTTTGTTGGGAAAAAAAATTCAAGGATTATGAATTAGACTGAAAAGATTATATAAATAAGTTTTTTTCTTACTTGTCAATTTTATGAAATTGAATTAAACATATAATTGTATCATAATCTAACCTAAATCTAGAGAACCACTAAAAATATACCAGAAAAAAAAAATCAAAATCTCACATTACGATCGCTATCATCAAATTTCACTGTAAGTTCCATCTTACTATTTTTGGTAATTATTACACTTCATATAATTTTAAGTTAAATATTGACCAACTTACACCTTATATGACCCACCTGATTCATTCAACTGTTAATTATATACCTATTCTTTGTTTTTTCTTTCTACCTGTACTCATTACAAAAATAACCAGCATGAATAATATTTTTTCTCTCCCTATCTTATTAATTTATCAAAATCCCCATTTGCTGTGTTAATTCAAGTTCCATTGTAATGTTGTCCACATAGTTGTGGAACATTATCTTAATTATGTCATACATACTGAGTTATTAATCAATCATCATGAAGTATCAGAAAACTGAAACACTACAGTTAATTAAGTCTCCCTTCAAGAACAAATGAGCAAAGAAAAATTTATCAAACTGTTATAGGATTAATTAATATACACATAGTGACATACAGATTATAAATCACAGTCACTGATCATGCTCTTTAATATACAATTCAACAACTTGAGAAGAACACAAAGAAAAGGAGACAAGGAGGGACAGATATACAGAGAGAGAGAAGGTATATAGACAAAAGTATATATCAGTCACCCCAAATAATTAACCAACAAAGACAAAGGAACCAAGCATAGCCCTCTTTTCTTCAAGTCTGTGCAATCAACATTCTTGCCATTAAATTTCATTTCATGCTTGTTGTTATCATCTGTCTTCAAATCTGAATAATGCTCTGATGATGTGAACCCCTTACCCTACGCAATCATGATCATGAAACCATACATACAATTTGTCAGCAAAAATCGATCACCAAATTTTTTTCTTCTCTTCAGATGATCATGAAAAAGCATTATATTAATCCAGGTTTACCATAGAACCTTCTAGTTGATCATCATCCTTCCTAGAACTCATTTCACCTGGATTCAAGTCTCTCACCTACAGATAAAGAAAAACAAAAAGAAAAGAAAAAGACTTAGCATATGATGATTGGTGAAAAAGGGAAAGAAAAATAAAAATCAGATCATAAAAAGTTTGTGTCTTTAGGTATACCTTGGGGCTATTGACTGGGGAGCTAGCAGTGTCTTCCAAAGGGTCATCTTCTGATATCTGTTTGGCTCTTGCTTTCTTGAAGGTCAATTTTTTGGGTAGATTTGTGGTATTGCTAGCCTTAAAAGAGGGGGAAGAGAGAAGATGATGATTGTGGTGAGAAAATTTCCATGCAGCAGAAGAAGCAGCATCTGAGAGCAAAGAGGAGCCATCCAAACTGGAACAATAACTGGGTTCTATGCCTTTTGAGAAGTCTTCAAAGTAAGATGTCCATCCACTTTCTCCATCATCAGAACCAATTGGTTTTTTGCTGCCAGCCACTATGCCTCTTGATGAACAATTCACAGAATGATCCATTAGTCAAACTCTCACAACACCACCATATATACTATATAGAGCACCACAAATTAATAATAATAATCTAAAATTTATAATAAGAACCATTATGAGTATATATAATAACAATAATAATACTCCCTTTTCATATTTTTTTATCTTTTAATTATTATCCTGTTTTAAATTTTCACTTCAGTTAAAATGATACAAAAAAAAAAAATATATGCACTGGACATATAAAATGATTTTATATTACACGTTCAGTTTTTTTTTCTTTTATAAAAAAAGAAAAACTCTAATAATTGTCTATACTCAATGTTTAGTTGATATTATTGATGATATGGAATGGTACCATATTGATAGTGCATTATTAAACATTAAAAAGTAGATTATGACATAAAAAATGTATAAGAACATATAATTATTGATGAATATATAAAAAAAAAACATTAAGTCTAATCCTGAAATGAATCCTCATATGTAACCGACTTAATCTGTGAGATTCCCCTACCCTAAATCTAATCCTAATTTGCTATTTTCATAATGCAAGTGAACATTTTTAATGACAATGTTTGGTGAGAGGTTGAGAAAAGGTTTGGTAGAGGGATTCGTAACCGAAAGTTAGAGTGAAGAATGGAGAAAAAGAGAAGACACACATACCGTAGATTCTTGAAGTGGGACAGAGGGTGTTTAGGAAGTTAAAGTAACAGTTGAAACTCTAACCGAAAACCAAACATGGAAAGAGGAGAGAAGAAATGTCGAGAGGAAAAAACACAAACAAATGAAAACAACTTGCAGATAGAGAAACAGTTGACCTTTGCTGTTCTTAACCATGGTGTTTTCCATTTTTCTCCTCAGAAATGCTCCTATATTAAAATAAATAATAAAATAGAAGACAAAATGAATTGGTGTGATAAATGATGTAATGAAAAAAAAAAAGGATGAAAGTCAAAGAAAAACTGAATATACAAATATAATATATCTGTTTAAGATACTTACAATCCACCGATTATTCTTTCGATTACTACCTTGTTATATTATAGTTCATAAGGTCTGTTGATTTTGTTTGGTAATTATAATGTGTGATAAGAACAAGGTTGATGCTTATCAAACTGAAATTTTTAATGAATAGGTTGCTCCCTCTTGTAATCAAAGAACACTAAAACCAGTGCAATGTATGAATGCCAAATCTTCATAGTTTTTAATTAGCTTGTTGGGTAGGAGCATAGTTTGAATTCCTTTTATATCATATAATTAGTACCAAGTATTAAATGGCCTCGGAAATGATTAATTTTTTGTATGAAGAATCTGGTTTATTACCTTTAATGAAACATTTTCCTCAAATATATATTTTTCATCTACAATACTTGAATTTAAGATTTTGTTTTACAGGATTGAGTTCAACATTGGTAACAACAATTAATTGAAGAAAAATTATACTTTATATATATATATGAAAAAAGTAAGGTATAATATTTGAAAGCGTGACTTTTTCACTAAAATTAAAAAAGTAATATAAGATCATACATAATATATTTGTTTTAACAGTCATATTTTAAGTAGGATTTAATCATTTAAATATATTTTTTTAAATTTATTATTTTGATAAACTTTAAAAGAAATTACACCGTTTTAGTAAAAAAAAATCTTAAATTTAACATTTATATATTACTATAATTTTATGTATTGTATCTAATATTTTTTATCAGCAAATTAAGGATATTGCTGCAATGCTATTATCTTTGAATAGATAGTCAATTATTAGCTTCTTTCCCAAAGAAATAAATATATAGCAAACAATAAATTTTATTTAAAAGTACTATAAGAAAAAAAAATTATTTAGAAATCAATTTTTAACTATCAAATACAATGGTTACTAATTATGATCAAAATAATCACCAAATTAGGTTTAATTACTAAATAAATATAAAATAAAAATAATAATTGAATTTAGTGACAAATTAAGTCAAGATAATTGGTATCTAACATTAACTATTACACTTTTAGTCACTTATATACCATTAGATTCTAAATTAGTATCTAATTAAGTTAGAGACTAATTTAGAATTTAATTATATAAATTATTAAAACCTTGGTAGTTAAATGTTAGATACCAATTATCTTGACTTAATTGGTCAGTAAATCCAATTATTACTTTTATTTTGTAATTATTTAGCAATCAAAATATAATTTGATAATTATTTTAATTACAATTAGAAACCATTTTATTTAATAACTAAAAATTAGTCTCTATATAGTTTTTTTTTTCTTGTAATGATAGTATTATTTGAAATAATTTAAAAAGTGATTTACATTCATGGAAATTTTACTTTATATTGTGACGTGATAAAGGTAGTGTAGTTATGAAACTTATGTGATTCATTAATAATGTGATACTAAGTAATTTTTAGGTTAAAAAAATTAAATTTATTTTTTTAGAAATATGTTTTATTATTTACATCCTACAAAAAAATTACACCTTACAAATAATTATCATTAACAAAACTTCATCCAAACATACTTTCGAGAACTCTAACTATTATCAATATCTCCCTCCTTACAATCATATTATGACTCACACTCATTTGTCATTACTATTTTGTTTGTAATTCCTCGCAAACATGTTCTGAAGGTATCTGACTTGCTTACACATTGTGTTCAAATAACTTTCTAAACTCCCTTCCTTGCAATATCATGAATTCTGCAGTCTTCGTTAAGTTTGTCAAAAATCTCTTATGGCTATTATAATTCTCCTTCTCATAGCAACTTCTCGATATCAATTATAATTTTTAGTTGTGACTTTGTGCCAAGTAACCTTGATCTACCAAGTATATTTGTTTTGCCGTTGTTTGACCATTCATGTTGTCTCCGTGAGATGTTATGATGACCTACCCTTCCCTATTCTCCTGTATTAACACTCAACAATTATAGATAAGGAGACCTCGGTCTCTGTTAGTGATTCAATCATGTTATAAGTCTTAAACTAAGGTTTACACTTGCTTGATCTCACCCTGCACACCTTATCTTTCTTTTTTGGATCCCTCTACTCTTTTTCTATAGTTAGCTTCATTGGTCAAAAATATTCATATTTCTTACCTCTCTACTCTAATTACCTTGCCACTATTCCTTAACCCCCTATCACTTATCAATTGACTACCTATTCCACCTTTAACTAGAGCCATTTGTTGCTTTATAGTTAGGATTACCATTCCTTACAATCTGTACCACTAACTTAATTGCCTTTAAAATTCAAAGAGTTCTTAAACATTGCATTGAGCATTAATATCACTCTAAATATGAAAACACAACTACCATTTATGTTTTATCCATAGTTATGCATTCAATTAAGCCATACACCATCTTCTCATGCCTAAATATTGTCTTATTTCTTTGATTGCAAATTCTCCTTGTAATTGCTAACCAATACTCTTATATGTTTAATATTTAAATCCAAAACTATAGAAATGCTAAACATTAAAGCTTAGGAGTGGTGCACTAACCTTGTTCCCATTGTTTACAACTATGGCCTTTATCTTTGGATGGTGCTCGGTGTGTGTTGATGATCTCTTCCCTTTTTTTTTTTAATCGCCTTCAAAGTTCATCCCATTTCCATCTCTTACATCCCCAAAAAAGTTCCAAGAACTCAATCCTCCAAGAATCCCTAACATTTGGTCGACACTCTGAGAACAAAATCCAACTTCATTTCATTTCATATATATATATATATATATATATATAGTGGTGCCTATAAAAAAGAAAAGGTGTAGCTGCTCAATTTTCAAACAAGGCAATACATGACCATTATGACTACACCATCACAGTCAATAAAATTTGTTTATTCCTTAGAAGCAAAATAAAGGAGTATAGTCTAAAGCAAAACAATTCCATTTAAATACATAACCTACATCATATTTTGGCTTGTTCCCTGCATAAAGAAAACAACATCTATTTCTACAGTAGTGTACCTCAAATATAGCCTACAAATGTCAACAATAGCTGCAAAAAACTTAGAGCAATGATCTCCATTCTGAAAAATATAGTGTGCTTGTTCTGTTCCTACCCTGCTATTGCACATGCTCCATTTAGGACTCTTTAGTAGTGTTTTGACTTGCCCATTGTAGGAAGTTGTGATTTATGCTCATATATAACTTACAAAGCCAAATAGGGAACAAATCTAAGCTAAATTGTCTGACTGGAAGGATATATCCCTTGGAAAAATAAGTCAGAGCATATGCAGTCATATAATCCCTGTATAGCTTGTATTCTTGTTAAGAGGATATTTAATTTTACCTGAAACATGCATTACTTCTTTGCTACTAAATCGTAATTTGTCAAGATGTATAATGTTACTAATTCCATACCTGGTGTAGAGATTTTAAATCTTATAAAGACATAAACAATCAAGTTCTCCCCTATATTCACAAATAATGTCTAGGTATCCTCTTTTCTCATATTATTTGTTTGATGTATTCTATTGGGTTTAGGCACCAATCAAAATATGTAAATGAAACATTTCTGCACTTCCGACTGATCGAGGCCTAACTTTAATATGGATAAAAGTGAATACCTCCTCTGAATCAAACTTAATATTTCAAAAGATGACATTATTTCTATTAGTCCAAATGTTTCATAGACAAGTCCCTCACATGGATCTCTACTCTAGATTAAACTTTTTATTGAAGTATGTTAACTCAAAGCTTAAAAAATGATGCTTAGTCCAAAATTAATATGTCACAACATTCCTATCCATTTATCTAGCATCTTTAAAATTGAACTGACCACTTCACATGTGAAAAATAAATTACTAACTGATTCTTTATTTGATCTACATATAATACACATCATTGTATCGATTAGATGTAATTCTTTTTAAGTTATCCTTCGTAACCACCTTATTAATTAAAACTCTTCAAATACAAAATTATGTTGTTGACAAAGTTTTTATTTTCCACAATTTATGAAACATATCATCATCCTCTTCTCTAATCTCATTCTTGATCCTACTATAAGTTGATTTAAGAGTATATTTTAAACTTTCTACTCCCTTTCATATCATCTCCCGTATTCCTTCTCATTTTACTCCCTTACCTGCATTTATCTTTTTTTATTAAAAAAGTTATTTGATAAATATTTGAGTGGATACGTATACAAATACGAGTATATTCTTTACCCAACAAAGATCAAAATGAAAAGCAAATATTATACTCCTTAAATATAAACATAAATAAACATAATTTCTTGTTTTAGAAATAAATGTAATCAAACTTATACTTGTCTAAATAAGAGACGATGAATATGCAAAACAGTATAACTCCAAGTCTAAAATTTAGACTATAATATTTGTCTTATGATGTCTAAATAATAAACTACAAATGAAAACCGTGACACTTTTTATCCGAGTTTTAGAAGGCATTTTATTTTATTTTTCTCTTTTAAGTAAAACATAAAGTTGGTTTTAGTTGTAAAATTTGATCAAGCAACTAAACTATATTTAGTTATAAAATAGCGGCTTAGTTATTTTCCAGCTTAAATATTTTGTTTAATCATTGAAAAATAAATGTTTTTAAATTTGGTCCATATAAATCTTTGTTTTATTTTTTTTCCTCTAAAATTTACAATTATAATTTTTGGTAATAATCATTTTTTATCTTTGTAAAAAAATAATTTGTGTTAATCCCTTCAAATATTTGAAGTCAGTGTTATTGATTTCTAAAGTTCATTTTAAAGTAAATAAACAACATTTATCACACGATATAGAATTGGTTTCGGAAGTATGACTTTCCACACACCTTACAATCAACTTAAAATGAAAAAAAAAATATTTTGAGAAATGAAAATCGACTTTTTTTTATAAGAACTAATTTGAATACTAGTTAATTTTACAAGGAGTATATATTCAAGTCTTATTTTTTTTAATCCCTTAAATTTGAGTTAATCTGATTTTGAACTTCTAAATTTAAAAGAAAAACGTATCTCTAATTAGAAAAAATAGTTTTTAGTCTCCAAATACTAAATGTGAAAGGCTACGTTTTCTTAAAAAAAAAAAATTGTTTCTAAAAAATATGGGAAACTAAAATCATATTTTTCAAATTAAAAAGAAAAATTATAAATTTAGATAATTAAAACCAGATTCATCTTACGTTTAAAAGACTAAATGATTAAAACCAAAATATCCTATTACACACGTGTTTCTGCTATTATTGAATAAGACTAATAGAAACTGTGTTGCTTGGTTTATTTTTAACCTGAAGCGGTTATAAATTCGCATAATTTAACAATTTGCAAAAATATAAACTATTACAATCTTTGCCAAATTCTTGGCTGTGAAAAAAAAATCCTTATTATCAAATTATAATATTAAAAGTTTGTGTTACTATTAATATAACTTGTAGTTAATAGTATGTAAGTTTTATTATATACAGTTTTCTTAAACAAAAATATATTATTTTATAAATATAAGTTTAATTATTTTAAAAAAAGAATTAAATTCTTATTACAAAATTTAATGTTTTTTTATTCTTAAAAATTGTATATGTCTTTTAATTTGAAAAGTTATTTTATCTAAATTAGTTAATCAGATGCGTATTAGTTAATTTTAATTTGTACTTATTTTTAGAAATTATTTTTTATTTATCAATATTTAAGTTTATTTTTTACAATTTTCATTATACTTAATTTTATATACCATCTTTCATTTGTATTGCATAACAATTTAAAAAGACATTCAATAAATACTAAAAATAGTATAGTGAAATAATTAGTTTTATAAACTAAAAAATATGTAATGATAAATAAAAGAAATTAAAGATAAAAAAAACAATATTAAAATATAATGAAATAATAGAAGAACAAAAAAACTAAAAGCTACTTTAGACTAAAAGTTCTTAAAATTAACTATTTTGAATTTTTTTCATATACTTACATGTTAAAGTAACTTATATACTAAACTTAAAATTATTCAAATAAATTACTAAAACATCACCAAAAAGTAATCTCTTTTGATGATTATACAATATTTAAAGTAACATCGTTAAAAAATTAATTGTTATATAAGTTGTTTAAAAGAAACAAATCACGCTATCTAATAATTAGATTTATTTTATAATGAACAATTTTCTTGGGGAATTTTAGGCACAATTTAGAGGGTCACGACCGAGAAAGGCAGACATGACATATTATGCTCACTTCAGCTTTCATATATTTGGTTTAGTTTCAAAATCTGAAGACGTGGTCCAATGTCAAAATATTTCAGTTCAAATTATGCCCCTGCGTGATCTAATAATTTATTTTCTACTTTTCATTCGTTCTTTATTAATATATTGGTTAGAAAATTAAACATCTTGGTACTTCAGACGCTGCAAGAAAGGCCCTTTAAAAACTGTGGTACAGAAATATTTGATCATAAGTCGAAACATTATTTTAAAGGAACATCAGTAACACAGACCACAAGTATACAAACAAATATTATCAGTGGGAAAGAAAGGTAGCATTGCAGGAGATAAATGACAATGCACGCACCCTAGATACCGAGCCTTTAGCTGATATCATAATGCATGCCACACCTTTCCAAAGCCCTGGAATGTAAAACACCCCCAGCAGAGGCAGTCCACCAAATAAGAAAAACCAACTCAGAGAGCTCGTAAACACCACAAGTGAAAACAACTGATAGGAAGCCGGTGAAATAGATAAATCAAAACACTAAAATGAACTTTACATATGCCATCTGTGTATATTAAACTCCATTTGACAAACTGATTCCTTGAACATAATAGGTTCGGCAGACAAGCAAAAGAAAATAAGAGACAGAGTTGTAAATATTAAAAATATAGGATAGACAGTACAAATGTCCAAGGAGATATCAACAGCGTCAAAGTTCTAGTGGCCGTATTTCTGAAACTCCCACTCACTGTTATCTGTACAAGCACAGAAACACCAGTTAGAAGTGCACTTCTTTATCCATAAGGTACCAAAAGAAAAGGATGATGAAAGAAACCACGTCTGCGTACCTAGAGGACAAACTTGACGGGTCTTGAGCCATCGACTAATGCAGTGGAAGTGAAAAGCATGATTACAAACCCCTGTATAAAATATAAGACAGCGCAAGCAGCAGTTTGAGTAATTCAGTGAAAACTAAGAAATATTAACAACCACAGAAGCCTATCAAAGAATAGCCTACAAACTATTCTTTGAAGTCCTAACTAAACTGAAATGGCACAACATTTTCACTCATGACATGAATAAATAACCTACGCACCATACATTATTCCAAAATTAGAAAAGGTAGAGAGTTTACAACATTGAGAGAATCTACAAATACCAAAATGTACGTGGGGACAACGTATATTTTGTCCCACGAAATGAAGGGGAAAACATTTTTTCTCCATCTCAATGTTATTGACACGTATTTTTATTATTTTTCACGAGGAAACCAAACAAAGGAATGGAAGCATCCCTTTTCGATTAGACAGAAATAATAACTCCTTCAATTCTCTCTTTTGCTTTCTTTTCCTTTTGTAAGTATCTTTTCCATTTCCTCCTTTGTACCAAAAAGCCTGGAGGCCATCATAATAAATCACAACTCCGATTCTTATAGTTTAAACGACAACTCCAAGGGTCAACAAAGTACGATTAATTTAAAAGCTGCAAGAACTTGAGTAATAAGGTGTGGCTACATTCTTATGGTACAACTCATGGTGATTATCTCGTATTGAGTATAGAATAATTCATGATCTCTGTACTCCTAAAAAAGTATAGAAGGTACACAAACCTTAAATGTAACCTAAATACAATATATCATGTGCTTGGCAATAACTGCTAGAATCTCCTTTAGCTCTGAAGTGCAGAGGAACAGATCCTATGGTTTAGATGGTTACTGTAGAACTTTTTGCTAGGCAATATCAATAAGATTATTCATGCAATAAAAAGATTATTCCCTTTTCAAATCATAAACTGCTAGAAAAATATGATGGAAACGCTGTTTTATGTTACGTTAGAAAATTCCTTATAATTCTGCTTATAAATAAGTATATTTTTCATGGCTTATTTTGGGTCCTTTGTGAGAGGGCAGGGGGATTTTCAATTAGACAAGATGAATACCTAACACAGCAACACGAGCCAGAGGAAGTGCCACAAGATTGAGCAGTCACGTAGTACAACAGTACACGTAAGATACTGAATTTGCCTCAGTTTAAGAGATGAACAGAAACATAAAACGGGGGGAAATAAAATAAAGGACAAAATAATGTCTTCAATGATAATGTTAAACAATGAAATATCAAAAGATTAACTCAGACTAGCTTGCATCCACCCTCCTAGAATAAACCACACCTTTTGTCTCCAACCTCAAAATCAAGGCCATAACAACAACCACCAGCCCAATAATAACCTTGCTTTGGGACAAAGGTTTTGATTCTTGAGTCAAATTCTATATTAATGCTTTAATTTGCCAATGATAACACCCCCACTTTGAACATGACAGCAGCAACAACTCTCCTCTCTTTACGTAAAAACAAACTTCCAATACATTTCCTTGCGTAGAGATTGAATCAGACCAACTAAAGAACTTTTTTATCTTGATTTTAAATTATTATATTCCTACAATCATATCTAATTTCCTCAACCCTAAGGTGACACAACAGATAATAACAAGCATTGTAAAAGCTATTTCAAATAAAATCAGAAATTAAAGCGAATCGGAAACATACCCCACGCCACAGTACATTCTTCGCTAGTTGCGCTGGCCTGGTTGGCTTGGCACTCGATACCTAAAATCAGTGACCAAAATTTCAGAACCGGAACGAATCGCTTCAAATTGAACAACAGTTTTCGATTGAAAGAACGAGCTTACAGAGATCCATGATGTGGTTCCGGCAGATGGCACAGTTATCGACAACGATGTCTGCGAAAAAGAAAAGGAAAACAGTGAATCCCCAAAACGAAGAAAAAAAAAAGGGGGAAAAATTAGGGTTTAAGGAGAAAAGAAATACCCCAAGCCCAGAGTGCGACGGCGTTCCATTTCTTGATCTCGAAGCGCTTGGGCTTCTTGGAAGAGGGACCGGCGCTGCTCGATGGCTCGCCGGCCGGAATCATTGGCACGTCGGAATCAAGAGTCGCCATGTCCCCTTTCTCTCGCGGTCGGAACTCGGTGATTTGTTCAGTGCTTTCTTCAATTGAATCAACAATAGTGTATAAAGGTCTTCTACGTTTCTACCAACAACAATAATCGTTGTGAGCATTCTTTTTTTAATGGATTGGGCTAAGTTGTTTATTTACTGTGCTGGGCCAGTTCCTTATTTATTGAAGGACTGGGCGTTTCTTCCAGCAGCCCCACGAAATGACTATTTCTTCTTGCACCCCCATAGAAGAAGTAGAATTACCATTTTACCTTTTAAAAAAATAAATAAACACTCCAACATCTGTTTTCATTTAAGGCTATTATATCACAAAATTCAGAATATAAAAATATAAAATATATGTTTTATATTATGGATTTAGAATATTAAAATATGAAATATATATTTTATATTATGCATTGTATAATTAAGAAACAGCTTATGGAGGTGCAGGAAGAAACAGCCTGGTGAAATTCTTGGTTAATTGTTTTCCATAACAGAAAGCCCATTCTAGAATGAAAGCAAGGTGCAAAAGAATTTTGTAGATATGTTAAAGATAAATTCTAGATTATTAGTTCCTGTAGCATAGGGTGTTCTTCTTCCTTGGACTTGTATATCTAAAGTGGTTGTTTCAAAGTAGAAGAAGAAGAAGAAGGGGAAAAAAAAACAAAAACGAAGCTTTATATTCATTCTTGATAAAGACATGGCAAAGAAGTAACAGCTTAGAAAAAGTAATACTTACTTTTTTCCTCACCACTATATATTTACACACTCTACTCCCTTTTCTTTTGCCTGGATAAATTTTTAGTCTTAATATGGAACCACACAGAGGAATATTCTTAGATTAATTCTTTTATAGAGTTATTATATTCAATTCCACATGCAAACTGAAGATATTTTAAGAAAAAAAAATTGTGAGAATATTTTATTTAATAAATTATATATATATATATATATATATATATATATATATATATATTAAATTCTTCTAATTAAATCAAAATTTTGTATTAATATCACTAAGTATTTGAGATTAACCGGTGTAGGATTGTTTCATTTTAAATATTGAAAATTGTCTCTCATAAAAAAATTGTTTTGACCAAAAAGAAATTTTATTGAATTGACTATATTTACAATTTTTTTATTATAAATTTTTAAAGTTATTTGACACTGTTAAATGAAGTCAATTTAACGTATAATATAGTTTTAAAAATTGAAGTAATATTGATAATAAACTAACAAACCATGTAGATCTAATTGACTTCAAATTTAGTCAACATAATTATTAATTAAAATAATATAAAAATGTTTTATGTTTAAATTATTGAAATTGTATGTGTACGCGTACATATTTTACACACACACACACATATATATATATATATATATA